>ERZ791719.22-NODE-22-length-131738-cov-10.1682_pt1 | contig 131738 bp, 119 predicted proteins | sample MGYA00510338_ERZ791719 | MGnify/ENA primary metagenome ERZ791719 (study PRJEB30046, sample SAMN00715131) | human gut metagenome | study: EMG produced TPA metagenomics assembly of the A metagenome-wide association study of gut microbiota in type 2... | reverse complement strand
CCGTCTCGCTTTTGAAATGCCGTTTGTTGGTAGCCTGTTACGCCGAGGTCTTTGATGAAGAGTTGGCAGCGGAGGCACACGCAATAATAGACGGTTGGAAGGAGCGGGAATTGACGAGGGAAGAGTTTGAGATTGTAGAGCATTTAAAGAATTTGGAGGAAAACCAGTATCCGTGTAGCGAGGTAGACTGATCGGTATAACCGTAAATTTAATGATACATCGTTTAAATGTGAAAATTTTTCGTAAATTGCTTGCCAAATTCTATCTTTAATTTCAAAGAAAGAGTTAAGTGTCCAAAAATGACGTCTTAACTTGTTTTCGATAAGACTTTACCTTTGCTGCACATTTTAAAAATAATTTTATGTACAGCAGCAGTGATTTTGAGAAGTTATGGTTCCTCTACAAGACTGAGGGTGAACCGAAAGGCATTTCGATCAATTCTTTTTGTTTGACCCACGGTGTTCCTTATCATGATTTTAATAGTTGGTTTGTGAAGACCCGTAAGAAAATTGTTCTGGTTCAGATTGAAGGTGTTCCTTCTTCAGATTCTCTTATGGGAGAATCCCTCGCTCCAGTTTGTGATGATGTTGTTCTAAAGTAGGCTATTCCCCGGAATGACTTCGGGTAATATTTTGGTCACCATTCAGACCCGTGACGGTCTTAATATCCGTAAGAGTAACTTGGACTATCGTGGTTTAAAAGCCTTGGTAGAGAAACTGGAGGGTTTATGTTGACGATTTCCGGCTCTATTATCTTCCCAGTTTTCACGATATGCGCTGCAAGGCTCCCCGTGCTTCAGAGCTCATCCGCTCCCGTTATCATCGTGATCCTCTTCGAGGGGATGTTTATATTTTCATGTCTAAAGACTAAAAAAGTTAAAATGATCCATTACGAGCGTCACAGGCGATTAACTGTTATGAGGCGTTATGTAGAACGTTTACCGAACAGATTATGAGAATCTGTTTCCTATGATGATCAGTCTAACAAATTAGTGAAAACAATTTAAAACTTAATATCCAAGGCAAGTGACGAGTGCCTATTGGCACTCGCCTGAAAGGGGGGTACCATGTTTTGGACGCTTACGCCCAATAGCTATGTCACTCATTTTTAAATGGGGGTAAGTAATTGGGTGCTTATATTTCTCCTTTCAGTCGAAAAGAGTGCTTAAAGGGCAAACTCAACAAACCCGCCGCTGCTCCCGAAAGGCTTCAGAGACTCCATAAGAATAAAAAAAAGAATTTTAATAGTATAAACCTAATTAAACAATTGAAAAATATGAGCTGTTTTGCAGGCAAGACCCTGTTGATAACAGGTGGTACTGGTTCATTTGGTAACATGGTACTTAAGCGCTTCCTTGAGAGTGATATTAAGGAAATTCGTATCTTCTCACGTGATGAAAAGAAACAGGATGACATGCGTCATCATCTCCAGAGTACCTATTCAGCTAATATCGCAAGCAAAGTGAAATTCTATATTGGTGACGTTCGTGATCGTAAGAGTGTTGATATTGTGATGCGTAGTGGTGTGGATTACGTTTTCTCAGCAGCTGCCCTCAAGCAGGTTCCTTCTTGTGAGTTCTTCCCAATGCAGGCTGTCGAGACCAATGTATATGGCACAAATAATGTACTTGAATCAGCTATTGAGTATGGTGTAAAGAATATCGTCGTTCTTTCTACCGACAAGGCTGCATATCCTATAAATTCCATGGGTATCTCTAAGGCTATGATGGAGAAGGTTGCTACTGCAAAAGGTCGTCAGCTTGGCGCTAATGCAGGCACCACTATCTGTTGCACTCGTTATGGTAATGTAATGGCTAGCCGTGGTTCTGTAATTCCTCTTTGGGTCGAGCAAATGATGGAGGGTAAACCCATAACTATAACTGATCCAAACATGACCCGCTTCATGATGACTCTTAATGATGCTGTTGATCTTGTTGTTTATGCATTTGAGCATGGTGAGAATGGTGACCTCTTCGTTCAGAAAGCACCTGCTGCTACACTTGATGTTCTTGTTCGGGCTTTGAAGGAAACATACGCAGAGCTTGATCCTAAATATCTTGATACAGAGGTTAAGGTTATAGGTACTCGTCACGGTGAGAAGCTTTATGAGACTCTTGTAACTCGCGAGGAGATGGCGCGTGCAATCGATATGGGCAGTTACTATCGTATCCCTTGCGATGGTCGCGATCTTAACTACGATAAGGTTGAGGGTGGCAATCCAGAAATTGACAAGATGGAGGAATATCATAGCCACAACACAGCTCGTCTTGATGTGGAAGGTATGAAGGTGCTTCTACACAAACTTACCTTCATTCGTGAGGACCTTGGACTCCAGCTACGAGCTAAGGCAAAAGAAATTCGTTCTGAATAATAGTTTTATTGACTAATGAAAATATTGGTAACAGGAGCAAAGGGATTCGTAGGAAAGAACCTTTGCTCTCAACTCCATAACATTGCTGACCAGAAGGCACGCTGGTACAAGCTCCCCGAGCCTATTGAAGCCATCTATGAGTATGACAACGATAGTACTCCTGAGAAACTGGACGAATGGTGCAAAAACGCAGATTTTGTCTTCAACCTAGCTAACGTAATCCCATTGCTTGACACGCTAAAGAAGTATCGCAATAGTTGTCCTGTCATGATCAGTTCGTCTTCTTTGGCGGCTCTTGACAATCCATACGGTCAGTCAAAGAAAGCAGATGAGGAGCTCATGTTCCTATACTCTCAGGAGATCGGAGCCAAAGTTCTTGTCTATCGTTTCCCAAATTTGTTCGGTAAATGGAGCGACCTTACAGACGTTGATATAGTTTCATGCATGTGTAATAATATAGCAAATGGACGTCCCATCCAGATGGACGATCCTAGCTTAATGCTAAATGTTTCATATATCGACGATGTAGTCGATAGTTTGATTTCTTGTCTTGCTGGTAAGGAATATAAGGAGGGCAAGTACTGCTACGTGCCTAATGTATATAAGGTACGTCTAGGCGATATTGCAGACCTTCTCTATTCATTTGACAAGGGGCGTTACGACCTGCAGATTCCTTGCGTTTCTGATGGTTTCCGTAAGGCACTCTACAGCACCTTCGTTTCTTACCTTCCAGATAATAAGATCTCTTATCCGCTTGAGATGAAGACCGATGATCGTGGCTCATTTTCTGAGTTCATCCGTACTGAGAACCATGGTCAGGTCAGTATTAATATCAATAAACCTGGAGTCACAAAGGGTCAGCATTGGCACCATAATCTTGTGGAACGCTTCCTTGTTGTCTCTGGCCATGGACTCATTCAGCTTCGCAAGGAGGGGCTTGATGAGAGTGGTCAGCCTTATCCTGTACTCAGCTATGAGGTGAGCGGTAAGCAACTGGAGGTGGTAGAAATGATAGCCGGTTACACGCACAATCTGATCAACCTCTCCGATACTGAGGATATGGTTACCGTCATTTGGGCAAACGGTTGTTTCGATTCTAACCGTCCTGATACTTATTTTGATCCTGTAGAACCAAAGAAAGATTAAGCCTATGTTCAATGATAAATCTATTCTGATAACAGGCGGTTCCGGACTCTTTGGTCGTTGCTTCATAGAGACCATTCTTCGTGACTATCCAAGCGTGAGACGTATCATCGTCTTTTCACGCGATGTACAAAAACATAATGAGATACAGCAGCTCTATCCTGAGAAGCAGTTCCCTCAGCTTCGTTTTTTCATTGGTGATGTGCGCGACCGTGAACGTTTGATTCGTGCTTGCGAAGGGGTTCATATCATCATCCATGCAGCAACCATTGCTTCAATCGAGGCTGCAGAATACAACCCAGAGGAGTGTATCAAGACTAATATCAATGGTGCCGAGAATGTTATTGATGCTGCACTCAAGGCCGGTGTACATGATGTGATTGCCCTTTCATCAGACAAGGCATGTGCTCCTCTCAACCTATATGGAGCTACTCAGTTGGTGTCCGACAAACTCTTTGTGGCAGCCAACAACATGAAGGGTTCTAAGGATATCAGTTTCTCCGTAGTTCGTTATGGTAACGTGATGGGTAGCAAGGGTTCTGTTATACCTCTTTTTCTTAAGCGTAAGGAATTAGGGGGGCGTAGCCTTCCTATTACCGACAAGCGCATGACCCGCTTCATTATCTCTAATCAAGAGGTGGTAACAGCGGTTGAGTTTGCTCTTGAGCATCATCTGGGTGGCGAAATATTTGTTCCGAAGACTCCATCTTACCGTATTACAGATTTGGCTACTGCTATTGCACCTAATATGGGACAAGAGGAGGTTGGTATTCGTCCCGGTGAGAAAATCTATGAGGAACTCATTTCAAGAGCAGAAAGTGGGAATACAATAGAAACGGATGGTTATTACGTTATCCTACCTTCCCTAACATATACTGGTCATCGAGCATTAGATAACTACCTTGAGCACTATAACGCTCAAGTTGTTACCGATGGTTTTCACTATTGCTCTAACGAGAATCCTGTATTCGAAACGGTAGAATCCCTTCGTGAAAAGATTCACCTCTACATCAAACCGGCAATAAAATTTTAATTACTTATGATAGACAAACCCATTTCATATGGTCGTCAATTCATTTCCGAAGACGACATTCAGGCGGTTGTCGAGACTCTGAGAGGTGATTACCTCACTTGTGGCCCCGCTATTGCCAAGTTTGAACAGGCTTTCTGTGAATATGTAAACGCGAAGTACTCTGTAGCAGTTTGCAATGCTACTGCGGCTCTTCACATTGCTGCCATGGCATTGGGTGTTAAGGAGGGTGATAATGTCATCTGTACTCCTATGACCTTTGCTTCTTCTGCCAACTGTATCCGCTTCTGTGGGGGGAATGTTAAGTTTGTTGATATCGACCCTGAGACTTATCTCCTTGATATCAATAAGCTTAAGGAGATTCTATCTACTGCTCCTAAAGGTACTTACAAGGGTATGGTACTCGTAGACTTTGCCGGATATCCTCACAACATGGAGGAGTACCGCAAGGTAGCCGACGAATACGGCATGTGGATTCTCGAAGATGCTTGTCATGCCCCTGGAGCATACTTTATTGACTCTACTGGCGAGAAGGTATATTGCGGATGTGGTAAGTATTCTGACATAACCGTCTTTTCTTTCCATCCAGTTAAGCACATTACTACCGGTGAGGGCGGTATGGCATGCACTCAAAATAAAGAGTACTATGAGAAGATGGCTCTCTATCGCACCCATGGTATCACGCACGAGGCAGAAAAGCTTCAGCGCGAGGATGGTCTTTGGTATTACGAGATGCAGGAACTTGGTTACAATTATCGTATCACTGATATTCAGGCAGCTCTCGGAACCTCACAACTCAAACGCGCACGCAAGAATGTAGAAATCCGTCGTGAACTCGTCCGTAAGTACAATGAGGCATTCGTAAGCATCTCAGAAATCAAAACCCCATACGAGGCCGCTGATGTTTATCATGCTTACCACCTTTATGTCATTCAGGTGGAAGACCGACTTGGCCTCTATAACTTTCTCCGTGAGAACGGGATATTCGCGCAAGTACTCTATTATCCGCTCAATCTCATGCCGTACTACAAGCAGTTTGGCAACAAGGAGGGCGATCTGCCAGTCGTTGAGGAATACTACAAGCATTGCCTTGCATTGCCTATGTTCCCAACTCTCACCGACGAACAGCAGCAGTATGTAATCAGTAAGGTTAAAGAGTTTATTTGCAAGTAAATGAGAAATTTAAGTAAACTTGTTCTCGGTACCGTTCAGTTTGGACTCCAATACGGAATAAATTCTGCTGGTCACCCTTCAATAGAACAGGTATCAGACATACTAAACAATGCCAAGACAGGGGGTATCTTGATTTTGGATACTTCCTCCGCCTATGGTAATGCAGAAGAAGTCCTAGGTTATGTAAAGGCTGGCGAATTTTTCAAGATTGTCAGTAAGTATTCAGAGTGTGATAAATCGGTTGCCGAGACTTTCGGCAACTCTCTGAAGTTTTTTAGTACAGAGCATCTTTATGGATACCTTCTTCATCATTTTGAGGCTTATCGTGAGAATAAGTCCATTTGGAATGATTTCGTTCAGCTTCAGAAAGAAGGCAAGGTAGATCGTATTGGTTTCTCTCTCTATGAACCTTGGGAACTCGATCTGATTCTCAAGGATGGTATTCCTTTTTCGCTCATTCAAGTGCCTTACAATATCTTCGACCGTCAGTTTGAGCCATACTTCAAACAACTTAAGGAGATGGGTGTGGAGATACATGTCCGCAGCACCTTCCTCCAAGGGCTTTTCTTCAAGGATAGGGAAACACTTCCTGAGAAACTTCAACCGCTCAAAAAGTATCTTATTCAGCTCGATGAATATGCAGTAAGCAAAGGTATCTCTGTAGGAGACCTTGCTCTTAACTACAACCTCCATAATCCATATATTGATGGTGTATTGATAGGAGTGGACAACAAAGAACAGCTTCTTCAGAATTTTGCTTCTGTAAAGGATATAGAAATTAATCCTAATATAAAGGTTGAAGAACTGGAATTATTAAAACCGGTTAATTGGAAATAATATGAAGATTTTAGCTATTACGCAGGCACGTTATGGTTCAACCCGTCTGCCTGCAAAGATTCTTAAGGAGGTGAACGGACAGACGCTTCTCGAAATCCATCTCAAGCGCATCCTTCAGTCAAAAACGGTAAGCAAACTTAAGATTGCCACTACCGACGAAGAAGGTTCTAAATACATTGTAGAGGTTGCCGATAAGGTTGGTGTTGAGTACTTCAAAGGCTCTGTTGAGGACGTACTTTCACGCTTCTACGGAACAGCAGAACCAGAAAAGCCTGATTATGTGATCAGACTTACTTCAGACTGTCCTTTGATTGATCCAAATGTTATTGATACCGTAGTTACATTCGCACTCGAACATCCAGAGTATGATTATGTGCATACCGATGCAAAAAGTTTCCCTGATGGCATCGATACAGAAGTTGTGAAATTTTCTGCTATTGAGAAGGCATATGAAGAGGCTGACTTGAAGTCTGAACGAGAGCATGTTACTCCTTATGTCTGGAAGAATGGAACAGCAAATGGAGGTAATATTTTCAAGACGTACAATTATCCAAATCCCGCAGGTGATTTCAATGCAGATGACTATCGCATAACTATAGATGAGCCGGAAGATTTTGAGGTAATAAAGACTCTTATCGAGCATCTCGGTATAGACAAGGACTGGAAGGCTTATATTGACTATCTCCTTGAACATAAGGAAGTTTATGCAATCAATAGCAAGTTTTCAAACAATGAGGGTTATGCCAAATCACTTGCTAACGATTCAGTAATTAATAAATAAATATTCAGTACAATGGGTAAAGGACAAGAGCTTTACAAAAAAGCAAAAACGTTGATCCCCGGGGGGACATCGTTGTTATCAAAAAGACCCGAGCAGTTGTTGCCCGAGAATTGGCCGGCATATTATAGCAAGTCAAAGGGATGTCGCGTATGGGATCTTGACGGTCGTGAGTATATCGACTGCGGTCTTATGGGTGTGGGTACCAACACACTTGGATATGCTCGTGAGGAGGTTGATGAAGCTGTGATGAAGGTTGTTCGTGATGGTAACCTTACTACTTTCAACTGTCCTGAAGAAGTTTATCTTGCAGAACGGCTCATCAAGATGAATCCATGGGCCGGTGGTGTACGATACACCCGTGGTGGTGGTGAAGCCAACTCTATGTGCATACGTATTGCACGTGCCTATACCGGTAAGGATAAGGTGGCAATCTGTGGCTATCACGGTTGGCACGACTGGTATGTATCTGTAAACCTTGGCGAAAACGATGCCCTTGCGGGACACCTTCTCCCTGGCATTCCTACAGCAGGCGTTCCTAAAGGACTCCGGGGCTCTTCTATACCTTTTCATTACAACAATTTCGAAGAGATAGAGAACATCATTCGCAATACGCCTGATCTTGCAGCTGTCAAGATGGAGGTTTGCCGCAATTTCGGTCCTGCTGAGGGTTATCTTGAGCATATTCGCAATCTTTGCAACGAATATGGTGTAATACTCATTTTCGATGAATGTTCTTCAGGTTTCCGAGAGACATTTGGCGGACTTCACAAGAAATATGGTGTTTATCCAGATATGACCATCTATTCTAAGACTATGGGTAACGGATACGTTATTGCTGCAGTTCTTGGAAAGAAAGAAATAATGGATGCTGCTCAGGGTTCCTGGATTAGTTCAACATTCTGGACCGACCGTATTGGACCAACTGCAGCACTTGCCGCCCTTGATGTAATGGAGAAGGAAAAGTCTTGGGAACAGATTACCGCAAAGGGGCTGCAGAACAAAGAACGTTGGCAGGCACTAGCTGATAAGTATGGTTTGAAGATAAATCAATGGGGTATTCCTGCACTTGCCGGTTACACATTCGACTCTCCTAATGCCCTTGCATACAAGACTTATGTGACCCAGGAGATGCTTAAGAAGGGCTATCTTGCAGGAACAATCATGTACACTTCACTTGCTCATACGCAGGAAATACTTGATGGCTATTTCGAGGCTCTTGATTCTATTTTTGCAGATATTCGCGATTTTGAGGATGGCAAAGATGTAATGGAGGCTCTCGAAGGACCTGTATGTCAGGCCGGTTTTAAGCGACTTAACTAATTTCAAATGACTAAACGAAAGATCTTCTTTCGGGCAGACGCGGGTGTGCGGATAGGTTATGGGCATTTCATCCGTACCCTTGCGCTTGCCGACATGCTCCGAGACGATTTTGATTGTACATTCTTCACTCAGTCTCCCTCTGAATATCAGCAGAGGGAGACTGAGAAAGTATGTTCTCTCGTAGCTTTACCATCCGACAATAGCAAGTTCGAAAAGTTTCTAGACTGTCTTAAAGGCGAAGAAATCGTTGTACTTGATAACTATTTCTACACTTCAGAGTACCAGAAACAGATCAAAGAGAAAGGATGTAAACTTGTTTGCATTGACGATATGCACGACAAGCATTACTATGCAGATGTGGTAATCAACCACGGCTTGACTGATGGGAGACTCTTTGACGTAGAACCTTACACGCGCCTGTGTCTTGGTCTCGACTATGCTCTACTTCGCAAACCTTTTATTCAAGCTTCAAGTACCGCTAAAAATCCTAATAGTTGGTTTATCTCATTTGGAGGAACAGACTATTTTAACCTGACAGAAAAATACCTCTCTATTTTGCAACAGGATGACAGAGTCAAGACAGTTACAGTGGTGGTAGGTGATGCTTGTCAATATATCGAGGATTTGCAAAACTATGACAAGGCAACTATTTTTAAGAACCTCACCGCTAGCCGGATGGCTCGCGAAATGCAACGGGCAGAATATGCTATTCTACCGTGCAGTACGGTTTGCATTGAGGCACTGGCTTGCGGATGCAAGGTTGCTGCAGGTTATTTTGTGGATAATCAAAAAGAATTTGCATACTCATTGAAAGCTGCTCATTTTATTTATGGGTTGGATAACCTTGGAAATAAAAGCAAAGGAATTGTGGATAATATGATCAGTTACCGATACAAGTTTCATCATTCGTTCCAAGGCATTCCAGTACGTTATGTTCACTTGTTTAAGACCATATAATCCCTAAGAAAATAGATATTTAAAAATAATAGTATCATATGCAAATAGACAGAAATACCATTTATACTTTAAGCGGCTACCAATTTAAGAACTTTAGTCTCTTGACGGAAGAAGAAGTGGAACAGGTATGGAAATGGCGTAATCATGAAGCCATTAGGAAATACATGTACACAACAGAAATCATTCAGTTTGAATCGCATGTGAAATTTATAACCTCTTTAAAGACGCGCAAGAACGTTTGTTATTGGCTAGTATTAAAGAGCGGGAATCCCATAGGTGTTATCAACTTGACGGACATAGACGATGGAAAATCATCAGCAGAATTGGGCTATTATATAGTTCCGGAAATGTTGAATGCTGGAATTGGTTTAGAATTCGCCTATTATAATTTCATGTTTGCATTCCAGACTATAGGATGCGCTCACTTGCATGGAGGTATAAACAGGACAAATATCAATGCACTTATGCTTGACAGCTATTTGGGTTGTAAAGTACGTCTTGACCAATTACAAACGGGAGTAGAATTTATAGCATGGGAGGCATATCGCGAAGAATTTCTTAGTACACACCAAGGCAAAAATGACATGAAGACATTTGTCAGATATGTGAAATCCCACCGCAAAGATTTTTTAATTTCTAATATAAATCAATAAGCAACATGATGTGCATTGACGAATTTGTAAATTTAATAAAAGAACAGTATTTTGATGCAGATAGCATTGAGATGGGCGCAGAAACCATTTTTCGTTCCTTAGATTCATTTGACTCTCTGACGGGAATGGCAATACTCGTGGAAATCAAGGAAAAGACAGGGGTAAGTTTAAGTGATGAAGAGTGGAAATCTTTCCATACAGTCCAGGATATTTATGATTATGTCATAGCTAAACAAAAGTAAAATGCAAGCATACTTAAATCATCTTTCTATTTACCTCCCTCAAGAAATAAGGACGAATGCTGACATTTCACGCGAGCATCCAGAATGGTCGGTAGAAAAAATATCGGCCAAAGTTGGCATTGAAACACGCCATCTTGCTGCAAGTGAAGAAACTGCTTGTGACATGGCATGCAAAGCTGGTAAACAATTGTTCGATGATTATAAAATAGACAAGGGAACAATTGATTATGTTATCTTGTGTACTCAAAGCCCTGATTATCGTCTGCCTAGTTCGGCTTGTATTCTGCAAGACCAGCTTGGACTACCTAAATCCTGTGGGGCATTCGACTACAACCTGGGTTGCTCAGGTTACATTTATGGTTTAGGATTGGCTAAGGGATTAATTATCTCAGAACAGGCAAATCGTGTGCTTCTGCTGACCGCAGAAACTTACAGCAAATATCTTTCTCCTAAGGATAAGGGAAATAAAACAATATTCGGTGATGCAGCCACGGCCTCACTAATATCCTCCGAATTAACAAATAGAGGAGTTAACTATTCCATTGAAAAATTAAGCTATGGCACCGATGGAAGCGGTGCCGCTTCCTTAATCATCAGGAATGGTGGCTCACGCCATCCACAGTGTGTGGCAGAAGACGTGTACGATGAAGAGGGTAATTTCATTTATAATCCTAACTATTTATATATGGACGGTAAGTCCATTTTCAATTTCACAGCTTTTGAAGTACCTCAACTAGTGAGAGAGAACTTGAAAAAGAATAAATTGCAAATAACCGACATAGACCTTGTCATTTTTCATCAAGCCAATGAGTATATGCTCAATACCGTGCGGAAACGTTGTCGGATAGAAGCAGAAAAGTTTTTTGTGGACATTCAGGATGTCGGTAATACCGTCTCGAATAGCATTCCAATCGCGATAAAAAAAGCGGAAGAGAATGGGCGTTTAAAGAATGTGAAAAAAATGCTTCTTTCAGGATTTGGTGTTGGACTTTCCATGGGAACAGTAGTATTAACAAAACAATAATTAGTTAGCGTCCAAAAATGACATATAGGATAAATGCTATAAAAGGGAGAACTTTGCTTCCGTTAAATGAAAAGCAAAGTTTATGTATAGTTACATTGATTTTGAGCGTCTGTTTTTGCGCTATAAATTGGAAGGCGTCTCTTCCGGTGTTTCGATTGAGCAATTCTGTTTGTCGAACCAGGTCTCTTATAACCTGTTTGCAAAATGGTACAAGGATACCCGCAAGAAGATAGTTCCTGCTCAAGTTTTGGGTGCTCTCTCCCCGGAAGCAGAAATGCAGGAAATTCCTTCCCCGCTTTCGGAAGGAACTCCGGAAGTGGACACCCGGCTTTCTTCGAGTACCGGACTTCGAATTCTGGTGGACATCCGCATGAGTAACGGTGTTCATATCAGTCAGAAAAATTTAAGCTACGCAGGTTTGAAAAGCCTGGTAGAGAAACTGGAGGGCTTATGTTGAATATAACAGGTCTCAACCGCTTTTTCTTTGTTCGCAATTTCCACGATATGCGCTGTAAATATGATAAGGTTTTGTCCATCATCCATCAGCAGTTGAATCGTGAACCGGAAGACGGGGATGTTTTTATCGTGATGCCCAAAGATTTACGTCTGGTCCGCTTATTCAGTTATGATCAACTGTCTTACAGTATGTTTGAGAAACGTTTCAGGCGCGGATACAAGTTTATGTATGTAACTGCTTTCTTTCGCAAGGAAGCTGAAGGAACGGGAGGGTACTCCTGCACCTTTTAAAGACCCATATTCAGATATGACACCCGAAGAGAAATCTAAAATGATAATGGAGCTGGTGGCTGCCCGTGAGCGGGATGCCGAACGCATCCAGCGTGACGAGGCCTGCATAGACGCACTGTTGTCCAAGGTTGACGAACTGTTGTCCTTGCAGAAGGCTGCCATGGCTGCAGAAAAGGAACTGGACGATTATAAAGCGATGAACAGTAATCTGTTGTCTAAAATAACAGCTTTGGAGGAGCGGCTAAAAGTCCGCAACAAGAACCTTTATGGATGCAAGAGCTAGAAGGGAATCCGTAAAAAGCGTGTGAAGGACGGAGAGGACCATACCCGTGACAAGGATGATTTCGATGGTACTCCGCAATCCATCGGATCTCCTTCTGCGGAGGCTGGTGGGGAAGCGGTGGAGGAAGAGGGTGCTGAAGCAAAACCAAAGGAGGCGCGTCTTTATCGCCAGGGACTTTCTTACCGTACCATGAGTGCCGACAATACGGTTTGTCACAACAGTGATATCGGCCGGCTTCCCGCAGGTGCCGTCATCATCAAACGTTTCCGTAAATATGCCTACGAGCAGGTAAGCAGGCTGGTGGAGCATGATTACGAGGTTATCCGCTATAAGACGCCGGACGGGAAAATCCACGAAGGCTATTTCCCTTTCAGCGGCCATCCTGAAATCATTGACGTTGTTCCGGGAACGCACGCCTCCGGTTCCAGAGGACGGGATGCTCTGAAGCATATCCTGGGTGACAGTCAGGTGAAAGCCCTTCAGTCGGACGGCTACAATGTATATATGTATCTGGATGATCATATGGTCGATATAGAACATCTTTGTTGCATGGCCCATGCCCGTGTCTCAGGGTGTATCATACCATCATCTCAACATGCAAGATGCAGGGTGTGGCTGTGCTGGATTATTTCAAGAGATTTTTCAGTGAGATTGTTAAAGGGCGTAGGGATTATGAACATTTATTGCCCTTGACTATCGGATTGAGCTAACAATAAACCTTAAAAATCAGTATCCTTTTTGACGTTATTTATTGGGAGACCACCTTGTGGCGGCTTTCCTTGGGCTATACGTCAAAATTGGATGCTAACCCACTTGAAGGTAGGATATCAAGTTTATCAAGAAGATGAAAAGTATTATTATTTAGAACGATATATATAATGAGCAAAACATTTATTGTCGCTGAACTTTCGGCAAATCATGGGCACAATCTTGAGACTGCATTAGTATCCGTTCGCGCTATTGCCGAAGCAGGTGTTGACGCTATCAAAATACAAACCTATACGGCTGATACCATCACTTTGGATAGTCGTAAGGAAGATTTCATAGTGAGGGGTGGTACACTTTGGGATAATACCAATCTCTATGATCTCTACAAAGAGGCTTATACACCTTGGGAGTGGCATCAAGCAATCTTTGATGAAGCAAAGAAATGTGGTCTTGTATGCTTCTCAACCCCATTTGACAATACTGCAGTTGACTTTCTTGAAACCTGTGGTAATCCAATCATGAAGATTGCCAGCTTTGAGATTACAGATGTTAACCTTATCCGCTATGCTGCAAGTAAGGGAAAGCCAATGGTTATTTCTACCGGAATTGCAACTCTGGAAGACATTGAACTTGCCATCAAGACTTGTCATGAAGCAGGCAATTATGATGTCACCCTTCTTCGTTGCGTATCAGCATATCCAGCACCATTGGAGAATGTCAATCTTCGCACTATGCTCGATATGAAGGAACGTTTTGGTGTTAAGGTAGGCCTCTCTGACCATACTATGGGCTCTGATGTGGTTCTTGCAGCAGTAGCTCTTGGAGCCGAAATGGTTGAGAAACATTTTATTTTCGATCGAACCATTGGAGGTCCGGATGCAGCTTTCTCAATGACTGTTGAAGAGTTTAAGGCAATGGTTATCAGTATCCGCAATGTAGAGAAGGCTCTGGGTGTTGTTGATTATCCAACCGATCCTTCTCAAATCAAAGGCCGCCAGTTTTCCCGTTCACTCTATGTAGCAGAAGGCATGAAGGCAGGTGATATCATCACCGAAATGAATGTCCGTTCTGTTCGTCCAGGATATGGTCTTCATCCAAAGTATCTTAATGAGATTCTTGGTAAGAAGGTGGCTTGTAATTTAGAAAAGGGGGAGAGAATAAGTTTGGAATATGTTTTGAATAATACAATTTCTAAATAATATGGCAAAACTCCTATCTGTAATCGTTCCTTCATACAATGTAGAACAGTATTTGAAGAAAACTGTTGAGTCTTTTTTGAAGTGTAAGACTTTATCTGAAATTGAGCTAATAATCGTAAGTGATGGTTCAACAGATAAAACAGTTGAGATTGCGAATAAGTATAAAGAAGAGTATCCTGAGGCTGTCGTTGTTATTGATAAAGAGAATGGAGGTCATGGCTCAACAATCAATAGTGGATTGAAAGTAGCAAAAGGTAAATATCTGATTGTTGTTGATGGTGATGATTGGATAGATGCAAATGCTATTGATTTGATTGTTAAACAGCTTAGAAATGTAGAGGTTGATGTAGTTATATCTGGTCACTATCGAAATTACATGGACGAAGGAACGGAGGAACATCGGGGTTACGACGAGGCTACAGGAGAGGTTCGAACATTAAAGTATCTTCTTGATAAGGGCTACCAGATTCCAATGACTGATACGTGTTATCGGACTGAGATGCTTAGAGAAATTGGATTACAGATTCAAGAGAAAACATTCTATGTGGATGAAGAATTTTGTACTATTCCATATCTAAAAGCCAATCGTTTCCTTTTTACAGGACAATCTTATTATCATTATCGTCTCGGTAGTGCGACACAAAGCGTTTCTCCCGATAATATGGTAAAGCGTGTTGATCATAGATTAAGAGTGTTCAATAAACTCTTTGATATTCTTAATACCGCTAAGTTTAATGTAAACAGTAGAGAATACTTTGTGCGTCGATTATCTGCTGTAGTGAATACCACCTATCTGATTTATTATGTTTATTATAGTAATCGGAAAGAAGGTCGAATTCTAGGCGATAATTTTTACATAAAACTCTGTGGCTTAAATAAGGAGTTAGCTGTCAGAACAAGTCGCATCAGAAATCAGATGAGGCTTTTAAATATACTTCACATCTCGCGTGAAGGTTATGAATTATTTAAGAAAATTATTCGCTAATATGGAACAGGTGCAATATCTAATCGTGGGAGCCGGTATTTCTGGCTTAAGCCTTGCTAGATCCTTAAAGGGAAAATCTTACTTAGTTGTAGAAAAAGAGCCCACTGCAGGAGGTCTATGTCGTACACATTATAAAAATGGGTATGTATGGGATTTTGCAGGACACTTTTTCCACTTCTCAAATGAGGAGATTAAATCTTTTTTTGACAAAAGAGTAAAAGCTGATGACCTTGTCTTCTGTAATAAAGAAACAAAGATTATTCTTAAAAATAAGTATATAGATTATCCTTTTCAGACAAATATTCACCAGTTGGAGAAGCAGGATTTTATTGATTGCTTATACGATCTTTACTTTAAGGACTCAAAGGAAAACTTTAAGGATTTTGAAGAGATGTTATATGCAAAATTCGGCAAGAGTATAACAGAACTCTTCCTTAAACCATATAATGAAAAGCTATACGCTTGTTCATTGAAGAAACTCGATACAAATTCCATGGGGCGCTTCTTCCCTTATGCCGATTTGAAAGATATTATAAAAAACATGAAAGAATCTCGAGATTCTTCATATAATAATTCCTTCGAATATCCCAAGAAAGGTGCTCAGGTTTTTATTGAGGCTTTGTTGAGCGATATTGACATGGACAATTTGATGCTTAATACTGAGGTTAAGAATGTTGATACAAAGAATAAGAAAGCTACAATTGAAAGTGATGGAGAAGAGATGACTGTAGAATATGAGTATCTTATTAATACTGTACCACTTAATGTCTTTACCGAGCTCTGTAATACCGAAGTCCCTGAAAACGTGTTGAGTTATAATCAGGTGTTAGTATATAACATTGGTTTTGATTCTGCATTAGAAGATACATCGAGCCATTGGATTTACTTCCCTGAAAAGAAGTATTGCTTCTACCGTGTTGGTTTTTATAATAATATTTTGTCCGAAACAAAGGGGAGTACATATGTAGAGCTTGGTTTTGATCCAAATACGGAGATCACAGAAGAAATAAAGGATATGTATTATCATAAGACTCTCGAAGATTTGCGAGATTGTGGTATAGTTTCCGATCAGAAGGCAGTTGTACATGAAACTCTGGTAATAAACCCTGGTTACGTACATATTACGGAGCAAGGTAAGAAGTGGGTGGAGAGATATATGGTAGAAATGGCGAAAAAGAAAGTATATTCTATTGGACGTTATGGTGCATGGACCTACTGTTCTATGGAGGATTGTATGCTTCAAGCATTGAAACTTTCAAAAGAGATTGGCTAAAAGATGATTGCAATAATTGTAGCGACACCGTTGCAGATGTTTAATGCAACGATGATAATGAGACATCATTATCCTAAGGCAAAGGCTGATTTATTCGTACTGAACATCGCATGTGACATGCATGACATAATCAGTAAATATCAGAAACTTTCTTTTGTAAATAATGTATACTATTTGGACGATGTATGCCATAGATTATCCAGAATAGGAATAATCCGAGACTTTTTAATAACCACGAAGAAACAGAAGCGTATCTTAGATTCTGTAAAGAATGTTGAATATACAAACCTGCTTTCCACATGGGTCGGAAAAACTAATACTTGGCTATTCTCTAAGTTAAAGAGGACAAATCCTGGCTTAAAGCTTCATTTTTATGAAGAAGGATTAGGGGTATATCTTAAAGGACTTTTCGATACAGTACATGGCTTAAAGTATATGTATTATCTCTTGGGATACAAGTATGAAGGAGACTATTTACAAGATCTGTATTTGTACAATCCAGACTTGGCATTTAATAATGAGATCATCAAGATGGTTTCTATAGGAAGTGCCAAAGAAGAAGATATAAAGTATATCAAACCTGCTTTAGAGGTCGACAATATACTTCAATACAGGACTAAAGGTGTTTATTTCGAGAATGATTTTCGTAATACGGAATTTGAGGGGGTTGATGAGAAACAGATAATTGATTTGCTCTACAAGTCTTTGGGAAAGGATCAACTTACAGTACGTATGCACCCAAGAAATCCAAAGGATAAATACCAGTCTCAAGGCTATATTATTGATCAGAACAATAAGAACTCATGGGAGGATATTCTTGTTGCTTTGGACAATCTGAATGATTTGGCTCTAATTACTCTCAATTCTACTGCAGTTTTTACCCCAAAGATGATTTATGGAAAGGAGCCTGTTATCGTTATTCTTGGGAAGATGATAATGAACGAATATTCTTATCAACCGTGGGCCCAGTATTTCTGGGATGATAAGTATTCAAAGTTTGTGCAAAGAATACATGAGAGCTACAACAATAAGAAAAAAGTAATTATACCTGAGTCGTTTGACGAGATGGTGACACTTCTTAAACAATTGTAACTATGGGAAGAATTGTTATTTCAAATCAAATAGAATCCCTTGCAAAAATAGAGAAGAAAAACGAAATGCAAGGCTTTGTCGTTAATAAGCAGACAAAGATCGGATCTCTGAATATAGTGTCTTATCATAAGAGACTAAGACGTATTGAGAATGTGTATATAAATGGCGATGATTATTGCATTTCTGCAGGAACTCTCACATATAATAAAGCGATTGGAACAGAAGCCTTGAAGGGAATATTTGAGGCATTTGATGGCGATGTGGATAAGCTTCGAAAGCAAATTTTGGGCAACTATTGCTTGTGTATATGTAAAAATGGCGTAGTTTCAATCTTTGTAGATAAATATCATGTGTATAAAGTATTCTATCAAATAGTTAATGGAAGAATCACTCTTTCTTCAGATTTGATAGATGTACTTCTTGGAATATCTGATTTTGATGAATCAGAGTATGACCTAATGCTTGAATCTTTTCAATGCAGTCCTTATGGAGAAAATACGTTTGTAAAAGATGTGAAAAAGCTATTGGGTCGCCAAATTATTTTAATTGATACAGGAAAAAATAATATTGAAGTTAGGAACATTGGATACGAACGTGAGCATAAACAGCACAATGATATAGATGCAGCAGCAAAGTTTATGGCTTCAAAAATCCAAGAGGGTTATAGGCAATTGACTGAAGGATTTGGGCAAGATGTAGGTATAAATATGACAGGAGGTTTGGATAGTAGAGTCGTGCTTGGAGGTTGTCTCGCGGCTGGCATAAAACCTACTCTTCTACATGCTCAAGGAAATTCTCCAGCAGTTACAGGAACAGAGGTTGGAGATTTAAAGTGCGTAGAGTCTATGTCAAAAAAAATAGGACTTTCAGTTTTGCTGATGGATTGGAAGTGTACATATCCTGATAACTTTAACCTATGGGATGATCTTTTTGCAAAGTATGGCTTTGATTACAAGTTTTATGGCGGTAATCCCAATTTTTTTACATCCTATGAAAGTTTGGGTAGCTCAATTCCATTGGTTTTAGAGACGGGGCTTTTTGGAGAATGCATGCGTATAAGGGAACAGTATAATGAAAGGAAGAACCCATTTGAAAATATTCAAGCTTTTTTGCAAGAGTATCAATTAAGTGGAACCAATAGCTCATATCTTGTGAGAGATGATTTTTACTCTAATTCTCATAATCTCTTTGATTATGTAAAAGATAAATTTTCCTCAGATTTGAGAGCCTTTGGTTTTAATCCAGATGGACCTCTTTCTATGGATCAGTTTGAAGAAATACGATATGTCCACCATAGATCGACTGATGCAGTATTAATCAATTTCCTGAATCAGTTGACAGGATGTATTTCAGTATTAAGTACGGAACAGGTGTGTGAGTATCTGTATGATTCTACTCGCGAGTTTAGAGCCTATGGAACTCTTCAGTTGAAGATTATTGAAAACTTATCACAAGAATTGTTCAATATTCCATTCTTTTCTCATTGCCGTGAATGTGTTGTAAATAAGTCTGATTGTAGATTGTATAGAAAGGTGTCGTTCAATGAAAGGGTAGGTGAGTTCTTGCGTACTCTTGGATTAAAAGATTCTTCTTTTTATTCGCTTTTGAGGAATTTGAAATACAAATTTCTTAAGAATGACTCTGGAGTCCAGCATAATATGGTGTATTCTTCTGAACTGGATAGGATATTACCTGCAGTTAAACAATCAATAGATGCTGATACAGATGTAATTCCTAAATACATCAATACTGACCATATTCCATCGGATGATTCTCTTATACACATTATCTATTATGCGATGAATATTCACGGATTAAAATTGATAAAACAAGGTGTATTTAAATAATTTAATGAAAGTATCTTTTCTTCAAAATAATTTTCTGCAAAAGTTAAGTGTCTATACCATATCATCTTATATAAATAAGGCAATACCTTTTCTGATGTTGCCGATACTAACTAATTATCTGTCAACTGACGAATATGGTGAAGTCTCTATGTTTTTAGCACTTATAAACCTTCTCGTGGCGGTTTTTGGGCTGAGCATAGAAGGTGCGCTTATGAGGAAATTCTATGATAAAGGGGAATCTTTTCCTGCTGTCTTATTCAATTACTTGTTTTTGCTTATATCTTCGTTTTCAGTATGCTCGGTGTTATTTGTGATATTTTCAAGTGAGATCGCAACATATAGTGGTGTGTCTGTACAGTACTTAGCAGCGGCAGTACTTAGCTCCTTCTTCTCTGTTGCCTGTTATTGCGTTAATTCTTTACATCAGGTTGAGGGTAAGGCTGCTGCCTATGCTATATTTACTAATGGCTGGAGTTTTTTGAATACACTTCTGTCCATAATTCTTGTAGTGTTCTTTAGCCTTGGTGTAGCAGGCCGTGTTTATGGCATTGCAATATCTACTATACTCATGGGAATTGTTGGAATCCTTTTGTTGTGTAAAAATGGTATTATACTATCGATAGATAAGAATTTAATCTCAGAGGAATTGATGGTATTTGGACTTCCTATGCTACCTATGAACTTGCGCGGAACTATTCTTGGGTTTACTGATAAACTATTCATTGCGAATATCATTGGATTATCGGCCGCGGGTGTATATACGGTGGGCAACCAGTTGGCGATGGTAATAGATGTTTTTGTTAGATCGATAGCACTTGCCTATACACCATGGGTATATGCAAAACTACAGGATGAAAGTCACGAATCCTTAAAGAAAATAGTGAGATTGACTTATACGCTAATTTTGGTAATAATCATCGTCTCTTTTTTATGGATAGCCGTTGCTCGTTTAGCATCGACACTGTTGATTAGTTCAGACTACGAGGATGCATTTGTATATCTTAACTGGCTTGTTGCCTGTAATGGTATTTTGGGTGTTCAATTATTGTTGGTAAATTTTGTTTATTATTCTAAGAAGACAAAGCTTTATTCCCTTCTGAGCACTTTTTCAATATTCCTGAATGTCTTTTTAAATTATGCATTCATTACGACTCGAGGAGCAATAGGGGCTGCTCAGGCAACTCTGGCGGTCTATGCCACAACATTGCTATTCACGGTGCTTATTGTATATAAGCAGTATAAACAAATACCTTGGTTTACAATATTCATTCGTCATGAATCAAAATAGTATTATATCATATACAAAAGCGCAAAGATATCAAGCTGACTTATTGTTATTTTTATGCGTCTTTGTGATAGATGCAATGAGTATACCATTGTCTCAAAATATCAAAGTAGCATTGTCTACAGTTTTATGTGGATTTATTGTATTGAAAGATGTAGCAAATGGGAAGTTGTTTAAAGACAATTATAAAACTAAATGGGTTTTAATGCCTTGTTTGTTACTGATAATACCACAACTTCTTTATTCTGATTTTGTACTGTCGTATGAAAGTAAAATCTTGCAAATTTGGGCGGGTTATATACTGTTCAAAAAGGTTCCCAAGGAATTATTTACCCAAAAGTATATAAAACTTTTGTATTATATATGCATTATTTCTATTCCAATATGGTTCTCCACAGTTATGGGATTAAATCTTTGGGCATGGGCTCCATCATCAGGTGATGGTCAATATAAAACCTTGTTCCTTTATTGTGTTGATACTTATGGTGATAACGGCAGAAATAATGGTCCATTCTGGGAACCTGGCGTATTCCAAATGTATATAAATATTGCTGTATTATTTTTGTTGTATTCGAAAAAAAATATAAATATAAAATATTTATTAGTTTTCGTTATAGCATTAGCTACAACGTATTCTACTACTGGTTATATATGCTTTGCATTAGTTTTGATAACTTATTATTATGATAAAAGTGACTCAATTAAAGGTTATCAGTTTTTTTTATTAATGCTAGGTGCAGTTGGTGTATATGTCTTTTTTACAACAAACCTAGAGCTGTATGATAGGGTATTTGGAAAGTTTGATTCTACTTCGGTAGCAAATGCATCCATGGTAATACGTGTAAATGAAATTATTTTTTATTATGAATTATGGAAATCAAACTTGGGCTATATGCTTTTAGGTGCCGGAGCTACAAATGCATATAATTTCGTTATGGGGCAACATTTCATAGCGGATGTATTCTTTGAAGGGTCTACACAAACAACACTTAGGGAACTTGCAAGTTTCGGTGTCGTATTTACATTTATTCGTTTATGCTTATTTTATCGATTCTCTAAGATTTTTTGTAAAAAGATTTTGGCGCGAGCTATTGTTGTATTGATTGTAATAATAATGATAAATACTGAAAGTATGATTTATTCGATGTTGTTTAACTGCCTATGGTATCTAGGTGCAAATGATATAGATAACAAGATTCTTCCAGATAATATATAGTTGAATAATTAATAAACATTATATGAAAGTAATGCTCGTATTTGGCACTCGTCCTGAGGCTATTAAAATGTGTCCACTAGTTAAGGAATTCCAGAAACACCCGTCAGAGTTCGAAACTATTGTTTGTGTAACTGGCCAGCATCGCGAAATGTTGGATCAGGTACTAAAGATCTTCGATGTGATCCCTGATTACGACCTTAACATTATGAGACTGGGTCAGAATCTCACCGATATAACCGCACGCGTCCTCACTGGTCTGCGTGACGTGTTCAAGGAGTGCCATCCTGATGTTGTACTCGTTCATGGCGATACCACCACCTCTACCGCTGGTGCCCTGGCTGCATTCTACGCCCAGATTCCAGTAGGTCACGTTGAGGCAGGTCTTCGCACAAACAATCTCTACAGCCCATGGCCAGAGGAGATGAACCGTCAGCTGACTGGACGTATTGCTACCTATAACTTTTCACCAACCCTTCTCTCTGAGAGCAACCTTAAGGCTGAGTCTGCCCTTGGCAATATTTATGTGACTGGCAATACCGTTATTGATGCCCTCCACATGGTGATTGATAAACTCAATGCTGACGAAGCTTTGGCTAAGGAGCAGGACAACGTGCTTACAGCTGCTGGTTATGACATAACCCGTCTGGCTGATGGCAAGAAGCTCGTTCTTATCACCGGCCATCGTCGCGAGAACTTTGGAGACGGCTTCATCCGCATGGTTACCGCCATGAAGGACCTGGCAGAAAAGTATCCTGAGGTGGATTTCGTTTACCCAATGCACCTCAATCCTAATGTGCGCAAGCCTATCCACGAGGTGTTTGGTGAAGATCTTACCCGTCCAAACTTCTTCTTTATCGAGCCTCTACAGTATCTAGAGTTCGTTCATCTTATGAGCAAGGCCAACATCGTACTTACCGATTCTGGTGGCATCCAGGAAGAGGCTCCAGGTCTAGGCAAACCAGTACTCGTGATGCGCGATACCACCGAGCGACCTGAGGCTCTCAAGTCAGGTACCGTACATCTTGTAGGTACTGATTATGAAAAGATTATGAAGGAGGTCAGTACCCTCCTCGACGATGCCGAGGCATACGCCAAGATGTCGCAGGCTGTCAATCCTTATGGTGACGGTAAGGCATGTGATCGTATCGTGAGAGCTTTGAAGGGTGAAGAAGTCGAACGTTATGGAGAATAAAATATGGTAGTACTCATTAGATGCAATGATATTCTATCTGATCCAAGAGCAATGAAATATGTTCGATACTTGCAAGAAAAAGGTATTGAACATAAGTTCATCGGTTGGGATCGCGACGGAAAGAATATAGATTTGCCTAATTCCGTCATGTGGAAAGAGCGAGCGGAATATAACGTTGGTGGTTTCAAGGCCGTTAAGAATCGTATTGGATGGATGTGGTTTGTGTATAAGCAGTTATGTGCATTGAAGCGTAAAGATGCAATACTCCATGGATGCGATATAGATTCTGCATTTCCTGCAGCCTTCTATAAAGCAACACATAATAATGGTAATAAGTTAATATTTGATGTATTCGATTGGTTTTCTGCTGCACTCTATAACCAAAAGTGGTATGTTTTGACAGCTTTTAAGCTTATGGAGAAATATACGACCAAAAGGGCTGATAGGGTTATTCTTTGTGAACCAGAACGTATTGAGCAAATACCATTTGAGATCCCTTCTTCAAAAATTAGTGTACTTCCAAATATTCCGTTTTTTGATTGTAGCGATTTTCTGACAAAAGACCAGGAGAAGCAATTCAATAACAATAAAATTACTTTTTCTTATGTTGGCGGCTTTTCAACTGATCGTTGTCTTTTTGAAATCGTATCATTGGCAGAAAAGGGGATTATTAATTTGTCTATTGCAGGTTTTGGTAACGCTAAATTAGAGGAAAGATTATTGAAAGACAATGGTCTATATCCAAATATCAGATATTATGGAAGGGTTAAATATGAAGATGGTCTGAATATATCTTATAATTCGGATATAGTATATGCAATGTATCAAAAAGTAAATCCTAATAATGTATATGCAGCTCCTAACAAATATTACGAGGCAATGTTTCTTGCTAAACCGATTTTTTCAACTAAAGGAACAATTGTTGAAAAGAAAGTATTGCAAAACAACATGGGCTATGTGTCTGATGAAAAGGAAGAGGATATACTTGCAGTCATAAGCAGAATTGATATAGATGATGCTTTAGAAAAAGGTGAAAATGCGAACAAAGTCTGGAGAGAAACATTCTGTAACTATACAAGAAGATATTTGGAAGGGGAATATCTTGAATTAAAAAAACTAATGTAACACATTTAAGGTAATGAAATTCTTTATTTGTGGGTGCAATGGTATGGCTGGTCATATCATCTCCCTTTATCTTAAGGAACAAGGGCATGAGGTGTTTGGTTTTGATTTGAAGGAATCTATTCTTATTCCCTCTATTGCATGTAATGCTTTTGATACAGAAACCCTTCGTAAGGTTATTGCTGAAGATAATTACGATACTGTTATTAATTGTATTGGTATACTTAATCAATTTGCCGAGCAGAATCATGCACTTGCTTCATATATCAATTCTTATTTTCCACACTTTCTTGCGGATGTAACAAAAGGAACAAATACTCAGGTCATACACATGAGTACTGATTGCGTCTTTTCTGGAGCAAGAGGGGATTATACTGAAACTGACCATCGAGACAACGAAACGTTCTATGGACGGTCTAAGGCGTTAGGGGAGTTGGATGATGATAAGAATGTAACGTTGCGTGATTCAATTGTTGGTCCTGATACAAACCCTAATGGTCCGAGCCTGTTGAATTGGTTTATGGCACAAGAAAGTGAAATAAATGGATTTACCAATAAGATGTGGACAGGCTTGACAACTTTAGAATTGGCAAAAGCGATGGAAGCAGCTGCAAAGGAGCGTGTTTATGGTATCTTCAATTGTGTACCTGATTATTCTATATCTAAATATGAACTTGTTTCATTATTTAATCATTATCTGAAGAACGATTCAGTAAAAATTAACCCAGTTCAAGGTACGCCAGCAAATCTCTCTTTGAGAAGAACTCGTTTTGAGTTGTCATACATCATTTCTGATTACGACACTCAAATTAGAGAACTTGCGGAATGGATTAAGTTACATAAAGATATGTATCCTCACTACAATCTGTAATATATGACTGTATTTGGTAATAAAAGAATCCTTTTGTTTTCCCCTTATGGTTGCACCAAACATTATGGTGTTGCCATTAAAGAGGAGTTAGAGAAGAGGGGCGCTCATGTAGATGAATATGATGAACGACCTTCTGAGGAAGCTTATATGAAAATCATTATACGCTTGCTAAAGAAGAAAGTTCCACAGATATTCCTGCGCTATATACAAAATGTGATAAAAGAGAATAAGACTAAAGATTACGATTATATCCTAATATGTAGAGGAGAGGCTTTTACTCCAGTAGCTATTGATTCTTTAAGGAAAGCATATCCTAGAGCGAAGGTTATTCTATATCTCTGGGATGTAATGCGTAATTGTGCTATGGATGATGTGCTTGCCTCATGCAATAAGGTAATGTCTTTTGATCCCGAAAATGCCAAAAAGTACAACGTAGGCTTTAGGCCGACATTTTTTGTGAATGACTACCTTCAAGTAAATGAATCGGTTGAGTTTGATTATGATTTGGAGTTCATTTGTACCTTATATCATCCTCGGCATAAAATGGTGAAGCAATTGCGAAAGAACTTTGAATCTCAAGGTTTAAGGTTCTATACGTATCTTTATGTCCCAGGCTTGATTCGTTACATACAGGAGTCGCTCTTTCACTTCCCGTTCTATAGTTTTAAGGAGATTAATCTGAAGCCGATTTCAATTCCAGAAACAGTTGAAGTTCTGAATAAGACAAAATGTATACTGGATGTCAATCCGCCATACCAAGTTAGCTTGTCCACTCGTGCCCACGAGGCAATTGCAGCCCGTAGGAAATACATTACTACAAATAAGCATATTATGGATTATGAGTACTATGATCCAAATAATATCCTAATCATAGATATTGATAATCCTGTAATTTCAAAAGAGTTTGTTCAGACACCATTTAATCCTGTAAGTGAGGAGGTTCTTTATAAATATTCTGTTGCCGGATTGGTGGATGATTTATTTAACAACATGTAGCTAATATGAATATATTGATAACTGGCGTTCATGGATTTGTTGGAAGTAATCTTGTTAAAGCATTGTCGTCAAACAATATAATCTATGGACTTGATATTGTCACCCCTGAGAAGGAGGGGGTGGCAAAGACTTTCTCATGGGATGAACTGCCTCAGTTGACCAACATGCAGATTAATGCAGTTATTCATTTGGCAGGTAAAGCTCATGATACACATAACAAATCAGCAGCTGATATTTACTTCAAGGTAAATACAGGCTTGACTCAGAAGATCTTCGACTGGTACATGGCTAATCCAACGCCAAAGAAGTTTATCTTCTTCTCTACCGTAAAGAGTGTGGCTGACCATGTGCCTGGGGATATCCTGACCGAGGAGTGTGTGCCTACTTCCGTAGGCCCTTATGGGGAGAGTAAGGTTCAGGCTGAGAACCATATTATCCAGAGTTTTGCTCCTGCCGCTATGGAGCGTCCGTTCCATAATTTCAGCGATGCTGATGTTTCAGATAGTTTCAAGGTTTCAGACGGTTCTAATAAGCAGGTGTACATTATGAGGCCTTGTATGATTCATGGACCTGGCAACAAGGGTAATTTTAACCTGCTGTATGGTGTAGTGAAGAAAGGAATACCCTGGCCTTTGGGCGCTTTTGAGAATAGACGCTCATTTACTTGCATTGACAATCTATGCTATGTGATTAATGGATTGCTTACAAAGGATGTGGAGAGTGGTATCTATCACATGGGTGATGATGAAGCACTCTCAACTAACGAACTGATTGAGCTGATCTGTGAGGCACTGGGTAAGAAGGCTCATATCTGGCATCTGCCTAAAGGATTGATGAACGGTATGGCAAAGTTGGGTGGCTGGTGTCATTTGCCATTGAATCCATTGCGTATGCAGAAGCTTACAGAAAATTATGTGGTCAGCAATGATAAGATTAAGAAGGCTTTAGGTGTCGATAAAATGCCTGTACGAGCAAATGAAGGGATAATGAAAACAGTACGTAGTTTTACTATCGAGTAATATGATGTTTAAAGATAAAGAAATATGGTGTATTATCTGCTAATCTTAGTTCTGCTATTCCTGGCAGAACTTTTTTATTTCTGTATTGCTGATAAATGTAATATTATCGACAAACCAAATGAGCGGAGTTCACACACCCGGATTACTCTGAGAGGTGGAGGAATCATCTTCTATTTGGGTGCATTGACTTTTTTCCTGACGAGTCAGTTTGAATACCCTTGGTTTATACTGGCTTTGACCTTGATCACTTTTATCAGTTTTGTAGATGACATCCGTTCTACTTCGCAAGGTTTGCGTTTAGTCTTCCATTTTATGGCAATGGCCCTGATGTTCTATCAATGGGGATTGTTCAGCTTGCCTTGGTGGACGTTGCTTGTCGCTCTGATCGTCTGTACGGGGATTATCAATGCCTATAACTTTATGGATGGCATTAACGGCATTACCGGCGGATATTCATTGGTTATCCTGATTTCTTTGGCATATGTGAATGCGGAAGTGATCTCCTTCACAGAACAGAGTTTTATTTATACGATGATTTGTTCTGTGTTGGTGTTTGACTTCTTTAATTTCCGTAAGAGAGCGAAATGCTTCGCCGGTGATGTGGGTTCGGTCAGTATAGCTTTTGTGGTCCTGTTCCTGATCGGGAGTTTGATTCTTCAAACTAAGGATTTCAGCTGGCTTGTATTGCTTGTTGTGTACGGGGTGGATAGTGTGTTGACGATCGTACACCGCCTGTTACTACATGAAAATATTGGTTTGCCTCACCGGAAACATTTGTATCAGATCATGGCCAATGAACTGAAGATACCACACGTGGCAGTGGCATTGACCTATATGTCGGTGCAAGCTGGGGTTGTAGCAGGATATTTGGCATTGCGGGAGTATGGATATGGGTATTTATTAGGGAGTATCTTGGTGTTGGGGCTATTATACTTCCTATTTATGAAGAGATTCTTCTATTTACATAAATCAAATTAATAACTCATGGAAAACTTAACAGAGAATGATTTTCAGCGTGTGGCAGATTGGCTTGGCGTTGAAATGGCAGTGGTAAAAGCCGTACAGACAGTTGAAACCGGTGGTCGTGGGGGCTTTGTGGCTCCGGGGCGACCGGTGATTTTATTCGAAGGACACATCTTTTGGCGTGAACTCAAGAAGCAGGGGCTTGATCCGGAGAAATATGTTGCGGGCAATGAAAATATTCTTTATCCTAAATGGGAGAAGGGGCATTATTATGGAGGGATAAGAGAGTATGAACGTCTGGAAAAGGCCCGGAAAATACATAAAGAAGCTGCTGACGCTTCCACTTCATGGGGAATGTTTCAGGTGATGGGCTTTAACTATGTGATGTGTGGGTATGGCAGTGTAGATGAAATGGTGAAAGATATGTGTACCGGAGAAGATAAGCAACTGGAGGCATTTGCGAGGTTTGTTAAACTTACTGGGTTACGGCCCAATCTGGAGCGGAAAGACTGGACCGGTTTTGCCAAAAGATATAATGGTTCCGGATATGCTCAGAATCAGTACGATAAAAAATTAGAAGAGGCTTATCGGAGATTAGCGAAGTAGAAAAGAGATATACCCGGTTTTCGGGTGTAGATTTTTGTTTCGTCCCCAACTTTATACTATATCGGGTATAAATCTGGGGACATTCCGTTAAACGGATATAATATGAATAATCGAACAATGGCAGAGTATGTGAAGTAGATGTATGAGAAAGAATTAAGTAATAACTCTGATAATGTGATGATTATAACTTGTTCTGTATAACTTGATCCGGACGCCTCATTTTCCTTTGTCATCTTCCTGCAAATGTGCACCTTTGCAATGTTGATCAACGCAATGTGAATAAAATCAGTGGTAATAACATTAAAAAAAGGAGATTAGGAATATGGCATTATTTTATAAAGCAGTAAAATCGACTATGGCAACTAAGGCTGGTGATAAGAAATGGCACTTGAATTTGGTGAAGGTAGGCAGGGTGGTATCTACTCAGCAATTGGCTGAAATGATTGCGGAAAAGTCGTCGTTGACTCCGGGTGATGTGCATAATGTGGTTCGGAACTTGATGACAGCGATGCGTAGTGCACTGCTGGACAGTAAGACGGTACGTCTGGACGGATTGGGTACTTTTACGATGAAAGCGCGTACACGGGGAAGGGGAGTGGACAAAGAGGAAGAGGTGAATCCGAATCAGGTGGCAGCCCTTCTTTGTCATTTTACTCCTCAATATACTCGTCCTGCGGCTATCGGTACTACCCGGGCTTTGTTTCAGGGTGTTGAGTTTCAGAAGGCGAGTGGGATCGGTGCTTCGGGCAATAATGGCTCCGGAGGTGGTGATGGAGACATAGTAGATGATCCGACTGCGTAGTTGCATTTTTAATAGGGTGAAAAAGATGAAGAAAAATAATTGGAACGTTATTTTGAAAGTGATTATTGCTGTAGCAAGTGCTATTGCCGGGGTGATCGGAGGGCAGGGATTGCTTTGATAGGCGGCTGACAGCTTCGGTTGGAATGATAAATGCCGGTGTCCGTTTAGAAGAATGGATGCCGGCATTTTATTATATTACCTGTAGAACCGGGAATGCAAAAGAGCATTAATAATAGGGCCTATATAGTGGTGTGAATGATATTATAAGATAAAGGAGAATAAAATCTACATTAAAATGATCAAATTTTGTAAGTTTCTGTTTTTTTTGATATTTTTGTACAGTGGAATGGATTACTGAGATTACTGATATATGGTGACCTCGCACAAACGAACAAACAGAGTCTTATGGGAAATAATGTATCATTGCTGAAGTATGCACTGCTGATAGTACTTTTTTGTACCTCATGTGTAAAAGAAAAAGATTTGTATGAACCGTCGGGTAAGAATCCTGATGATACGGAAGAACTGGATTTATCATTTAAATTCTCTTTGAGAACCGATAAGCAGATCGGTGTGATGGCTACCTCTGCGGATGAGAAGGTTGCTGAAGGCATCTTGATAGGGATTTATCCCCAACAACCTTATGAGGAGGATGGGACTATTGTCATTAAGCCTCTTTATGTTGGTTATACAGATGTGGATGGATGCATTTATGCTATTATATCTGTTCCGGTAAATGTCGATAAGGTATATATAACTTCATTGACTGCCGGTTTTCCCGGCGTGCAGGAGGTTGATGTGCAACCGGGAATGACGTGTGTCTTGTCTGCCGTACCCTTTCAAGTCAGTACCAATGCTTCTACTCGCATGGCTGTTGCCCGGGGCGGGGCAGAGTTGGCGATTCCTGTCAGCCAGAAGCTAAGCAATCTTTATGAACTGTATAGTCCATATGCGGATGCAGAAGTTGGGAAAGACGGCATCCCGCTTTTAAATGCTTCGCCGCTTGTTTCAAAAGAAGAATTGTCACCTAAATTTTTAAACCGGGTGAATAGTTGGTATCCGGAACAGAAGAATGTACAGGATGTGGATCTGAATAAGAGTTCGGATCTGGTGGTTACTGACGAACTGGGAGCAGAAGTGTGGGCTACGTATGTTGGTGATGGGGGATTCTATGTAAATAATAGGACTGTTTACAATGTTTTGACTTACTATAGTTATAAAGAAGGGGAACTCAATAAACGCGAAGATATACGGGGACATCGTATGACCTTACTGTTGCCGAACACCCATCAGGAAAAATGTCCGTCGGGACTGAAAGTGCAATTATTATATTGGGACGGAAACAAGTATGATACAATATTTCCGAAGGGTACACGCATCGGTTTTGCCGTGGCACGTGACGGGTTAAACATTACGAATATCGCTACTGGCGGTGTAAACTTGAAGAGCGCCTATAAATTCCAGAATCAGACATTTCCTAATGCGAATGTAAACGGATTCTATTATTCTACTCCAACCTTGAATACAACTAAAAAAACAAATGCCGTGATCCGTAGCATGTCCGATTACAACTGCTGCATTATGGGGTTTGATATCCGTCCTTATGGCGATGCGAAGGCTGATTATGATTTCAATGACGTGCTGATAAAGCTTACCGCATCACCGGTATCTGCCGTTAAACCGGAAGAAGATATTCCGGTAATTGATGAATTCGCTCCTTCGGAGGCTGTTTATGGAACACTTGCTTTTGAAGACCAGTGGCCTAAGATGGGAGATTATGATTTCAATGATTTTGTGATGAATTATGCTTATGAGCTGGAGAAAGGAGATGATAATTCTATTACTGCCGTGAAATTGACTTTCACACCAATTGCGAAGGGGGCAGCCCCGTGGACGCATATTGGGGTCGGGATTGAACTTCCGCTTTCCGAGGACATTATTGACCGGTCAAAACTGGAAGGTGCTATTATTGAGGAAGGGAATGAATGGGCCACTTTCATTGTGTGGAACGATGTAAATGTAGCTTTGGGGACTACTGAGGGATATGTGAATACGGAAGGGACGGCAACCGGAATTTCCGGGACTCCCGCTGAAATAACCGTTCGGTTGAAAACTCCTGTCAGCAATCTGCAGACTCAAAAATTTAATCCGTTTATCTTTGTCAACAGCCGTCAAAAAGAGATTCATCTGGTAGATTATAAACCGACAAAGCATGCGGATGTTTCACTTTTCAAAACAGAAAATGATCGCTCGGATCCTAAGTCCGGAGTTTACTATCGCATGGACAACCGCTATCCCTGGGCACTTGATTTCCCACGTAAAGAAGCCTCCTCACCGGCATGGAAGTATCCGAAGGAGAGAATTAATATCATACAGGCATATCCTAATTATGAAAAATGGGTGCTTGATCAATCGAACCTTTCGTGGTTTGATGCGAGTGTGTCGGGGAACGTGAATAAGGAATTCTTATATTAAGGAGAAAATAAAATCCTCCGTAGAAAAAGGCATCTACGGAGGATTATTTATTTTTTCTTTCTCAAGTCTCTTCCTTCAAATCGGCAAATTGCCTCTATCCACTCTTCGGTCAGTGGCTTGGATTGATGTTTCTCCAAGTCGAATGTCACCATGACCGAGCGACAAATACATTTCACTTCCATTGTTTCGGTATTGATAACCCGTTGCATCAGATGAAAACTTTTGGTTCCGATCTCACAGACGGCAGTTTGAACGGCAATGTGGTCGGACGAAAAAATCTGTGCCAGAAAGTCGGCTTCAATGTGTACTACTACAATACCATCTTTTTCCCAGTCAACCCCCGGACAAACCGAGGCAAAGTATTCTGTTTTGCCGAGGTCGTAGAATGAAAAATAGACGGTGTTGTTGACGTGTCCGAACTTGTCTACGTCATTGAATCGTAGTTGTATAGGTAAACTGTGATGAAATTCGATTTCTTCCATTTGTTTTCTCTTAACCTTTGTTATTATTGGGCAAAATTAGTATTTTTGCACGTTATTCTCACAAGAAATAGATCAAGAAATGATAGAAGACATTAAAAAAGCTTGTCAAGTGATGAGCGAAGGCGGGGTGATTCTCTATCCCACCGATACGGTTTGGGGAATTGGCTGCGATGCTACCAATGAAGACGCTGTGCGCCGGGTGTATGAGATAAAACAACGTGCTGACAGCAAGGCGATGTTAGTATTGGTGGATTCGCCGGTGAAGGTCGAATTTTATGTGCAGGATGTCCCTTCGATTGCTTGGGATTTGATGGAAGTTGCCGATAAACCATTGACTATCATTTATTCCGGTGCTCGTAATTTAGCTTCAAATCTGCTTGCCGAAGACGGTAGCGTAGGCATCCGGGTGACGAACGAAGCATTCTCCCGTCGTTTGTGCCAGCAGTTTCGTAAGGCTATTGTTTCGACATCTGCCAATATCAGTGGACAGCCGGGAGCTGCCAATTTCAATGAAATCAGCGAAGAAATAAAATCGTCGGTAGACTACATTGTCAATTTCCGGCAGGATGATATGAGTCGTCCTAAACCATCGAGTATCATTAAGCTGGATAAAGGTGGAGTGATTAAGATTATTCGCGAATAATGGAAAAAGAAAAGATAAGTTTATTACAGCGCTTTATTATTTGGCGCGAGAATAAGATTAAAGAAAAGCAGTTTATTCTCATTTTAAGTTTTCTGGTAGGTATTTTTACAGCTATTGCTGCATTGATCCTGAAGTTCTTCATTCATACGATACAGAACTTTCTCACAGATAATTTTAATACGACAGAGGCCAACTACCTTTATCTGGTCTATCCGGTAGTCGGTATTTTCCTTGCCGGATGGTTTGTGCGCAATATCGTAAAGGATGATATCAGTCATGGGGTTACGAAGATCCTTTATGCAATTTCACGTCGTCAAGGACGTATCAAACGCCATAATATCTGGTCGTCGACCATTGCCAGTGCCATTACCATCGGCTTCGGCGGATCGGTAGGAGCCGAGGCCCCTATTGTACTTACCGGATCGGCTATCGGATCGAATCTGGGAAGTATGTTCAAGATGGAACACCGTACGTTGATGTTGCTGGTGGGATGTGGTGCTGCCGGTGCCATTGGAGGTATTTTCAAAGCGCCGATAGCGGGATTGGTATTCACTTTGGAAGTATTGATGATTGATCTTACCATGTCATCTTTGTTGCCGTTGTTAATCTCGGCTGTTACGGCTGCTACTGTTTCGTATATTACAACCGGGCAAGAGGCTATGTTTAAATTTCATTTGGATCAGCCTTTTGAGTTGGAACGTATTCCTTATGTGATTCTCTTAGGTATCTTTTGCGGATTGGTATCACTCTATTTCACACGTGCCATGAGTTCTGTAGAAGGGGTATTTGGCAAACTGTCCAATCCGTATAAGAAGTTGGCATTGGGTGGTGTGATGTTGAGTGTACTCATCTTTCTTTTTCCGCCTCTTTACGGTGAAGGTTACGATACGATTGAATTATTGCTGAACGGTACGAGTAATGCCGATTGGGATACGGTATTGAATAACTCCTTGTTCTATGGATATGGCAATCTGCTGTTGGTTTATCTGGTATTGATTATCCTGTTGAAGGTATTTGCATCGAGTGCGACTAACGGTGGAGGCGGATGTGGTGGTATTTTTGCTCCTTCGTTGTATTTGGGATGTATTGCCGGTTTTGTTTTCTCCCACTTTAGCAATGATTTTGATTTTACTTCGACTTTGCCGGAAAAGAACTTTGCTCTAATGGGAATGGCAGGGGTTATGAGCGGGGTCATGCATGCCCCGTTGACCGGTGTGTTTCTGATTGCTGAACTGACCGGTGGATATGACCTTTTTCTGCCTTTGATGATCGTTTCGGTCAGTTCTTATCTGACAATCATTGTGTTCGAACCCCACAGTATTTATTCCATGCGTCTGGCCAAGAAAGGACAGTTGCTGACCCATCATAAGGATAAGGCTGTACTGACATTGATGAAAGTGGAAAATGTAGTCGAAACAGACTTTGTCTGTGTACGTCCGGAAATGGACTTAGGTGAATTGGTAAAGGCTATTTCGACCTCCCATCGTAATATGTTTCCTGTGACAGACAAGGATGGAATTCTATTAGGTGTCGTGCTGCTGGATGATATCCGGAACATCATGTTCCGTCAGGAACTTTATCATCGTTTTACCGTTAGTAAATTGATGACTTCTGTTCCTGCCCGTTTGTATGATACCGACAGTATGGAACAGGTGATGCAGACATTTGACGATACAAAAGCGTGGAACTTGCCGGTAGTCAACGAAGAAGGAAAGTATCTGGGATTTGTTTCAAAATCTAAAATATTTAATTCGTATCGCCAGGTATTGGTGCATTTCTCGGAAGATTGACGGGTTACAATTTCCGGAAACTTATAACTCATAGCTTTTTAAATATGAAAAAAGAAGATTTAAGAATCGTATATATGGGGACTCCTGATTTTGCAGTGGAGGCTCTACGCTGTCTGGTGGAAGGCGGCTATAATGTAGTCGGGGTGATTACAATGCCTGATAAACCTGCCGGCCGTGGACACAAAATCCAATATTCTCCGGTAAAGCAATATGCGCTGGATCATCAGTTGCCTTTATTACAGCCGGAGAAACTGAAAGATGCAGAATTTGTTCAGGCACTTCGCGAATGGAAGGCCGATCTGCAGATTGTTGTGGCTTTTCGGATGTTGCCGGAAGTGGTATGGAACATGCCTCGTTTTGGAACTTTCAATCTTCATGCTTCTTTGCTTCCGCAGTACCGTGGGGCAGCTCCTATCAATTGGGCGGTTATCAATGGAGATACGGAGACGGGGATTACTACTTTTTTCCTGAAACATGAAATCGATACAGGTGAGGTGATCCAGCAGGTGCGCGTTCCTATTGCTGATACGGACAATGTGGAAGTGGTGCATGACAAATTGATGCAGTTGGGCGGACGGCTGGTGATAGAAACGGTAGATGCTATTCTGGAGGGAAATGTAAAGGCAATTCCCCAGGAAGAAATGGCAGTGGTCGGCGAGCTTCGTCCAGCTCCGAAAATCTTCAAAGAAACCTGTAGGATTAATTGGAATCAGCCGGTGAAACGGGTTTATGATTTTATCCGCGGGCTTTCTCCTTATCCTGCTGCGTGGAGTGAATTACTTAATCCGGAAGGTGAAGCGGTTGTAGTGAAAATCTTTGAGAGTGAGAAAGAAGAGAAAGTACATGCACTGACTCCGGGGAGCATTATTACAGATGGAAAGCACTTCCTGAAAGTAGCCGTGTCGGATGGGTTTGTAAATATCCTTTCTTTACAGTTGCCGGGTAAAAAGAGGCTGAAGACAGATGAACTTTTGCGTGGGTTTCATCTGACTGAGGCATTTAGGATGAAGGCGGAATAATTGACGGTGAGGCTCTCTATCTTATGCTTTGATAGTGTAAAGGCAACGTACTGGAAAGCAGAGTCTGTCACTTGCAATTGTGGAATTAGAATAGAAGGAAAGAATTTCTGCCAAATAAACTGTTATAGAAGAGGGAGCTCTGATGTTTTTTTGTTAATTTTGTGCTATTATTAAAATATTGATGAATATGAAACCTATTATATCCCCTTCTATCCTTTCGGCAGATTTTGCATATCTGGCAAAGGATCTTGAGATGATTAACCGTAGTGAAGCCGACTGGGTGCACATTGACATTATGGACGGAGTATTTGTTCCGAATATATCCTTTGGCTTTCCGGTGCTGAAGTATGTTGCTAAGTTGACTCAGAAACCGTTGGATGTACATTTAATGATAGTCAATCCTGAGAAGTTTATTCCTGAAGTAAAGGCATTGGGGGCGCATATTATGAATGTACATTACGAAGCATGTCCACACCTTCATCGGGTGGTGCAACAAATCCGTGAGGCCGGTATGCAGCCTGCTGTTACCATAAATCCGGCCACTCCGGTAGCTTTGTTGCAGGACATTATCCGGGATGTATACATGGTGTTGATCATGAGTGTGAATCCCGGTTTCGGAGGACAAAAGTTTATTGAGCACTCGGTAGAGAAAGTACGTGAACTTCGTGAACTGATTGAGCGTACCGGATCGAAAGCGCTGATCGAGGTAGATGGTGGAGTGAATCTGGAAACAGGTGCCCGTCTGGTGGCTGCCGGGGCGGATGCGTTGGTAGCAGGAAATGCCATTTTTGCTGCTGAGAATCCGGAAGAGACGATTCATGCCATGAAAGGGCTGTAAGGCCGGCTTGTGAGCTTCCGGTATTTACATCGATATCCATTTTTACGCCTGCTATTACCTCTGATAGCAGGCTTTCTTGTTGGTAATTATTTGTTTTTCAAGGAGGTTTATATTCCGGATACCGTGTTGGTGGGAGTTTCTGCCGGATTATTTTTTCTGCTGCTGGCAGTCTATTTTTCACGTCGCTATTCGTTTCGGTGGATATTCGGCAGTGTTGCCTATCTACTTGTTTTTGGGGCCGGAACCGGCGGCATGAATCAGGTTTTACAACAAACTGTATATGCTTTCCAAAAACAAGAATGCGTTTATCGGGCTATCCTGACTGATCGGCCCGACGAGAAGGAACATACTTTTCTCTGTCCGGCATTTCTGACAGAAAAACAAGATTCAGTAGGAGTCGTACCGGTGAATCGGAAAGTATTGCTTTACATTTCGAAAGATTCACTCGCCGGAAGTTTACATAAGGGGGACGAATTAGTACTGATGGCACGCGTATCTCCACCTTCCAATAATGGTAATCCCAATGAATTTGATTATGCCCGTTATTTACGTTACAGAGGGATTGGAGGAGTTGCTTTTGTTGCAGAGGGAAAATGGCAGATAATCGGACACAGGATGTCCCGTTCCTTTCGGCAGATTGCATTGGACTGCCGGGACCGGATTCTGGATAAATATCGTGCTTTGAAGTTCGAACCGGATGAGTTTGCCGTACTTGCCGCGCTTACTGTTGGCTACAAAGAGGAATTAGGTGAAGATATTAGGGAGACTTATTCCGTGTCAGGGGCCAGTCATGTACTGGCACTTTCCGGACTTCATATCGGATTTTTATATATGCTGCTTCTTTTACTTCTGAAGTGGTTGCCGGGGAATGTTTGGGGGGTGAGGCTGTTTCGTGCGATAGTGATAATTACTGCATTGTGGGGATTTGCTTTCATTACAGGGCTGTCCCCTTCTGTGGTTCGTTCGGTTATTATGTTTTCATTGTTAGCTTTGTCGGTCTTATCCGGGCGTACGGGTATTTCACTTAATACGCTTGCGCTGACTGCATTTATTATGCTGGCGGTTCATCCTTTCTGGCTGTTTGATGTTGGATTTCAACTCTCTTTTTCGGCTGTTACTGCCATTCTACTGATATATCCCCGGTTGTTCAGGTTGCTTCCGATTGGTAATGGAGTATTAAAAAAAGTCTGGGCATTAATGTGTGTTTCGCTTGCTGCGCAGATAGGTACAGCCCCTTTGGTATTGTTGTATTTTTCCAGATTTTCCACCCATTTCTTATTGACTAATCTGTTGGTAATTCCACTTGTGTCGGTGATTATGTATTCAGCGGTTATTCTGCTGGTGGTCAGCCCTTTTTCTCAGCTTTATACTTGGTGTGCTGTGGCGGTGAAGTTTCTTATCGATTTACTGAATGCTGCGGTTCGTTGGGTAGAGCATCTACCGTTGGCATCTATCGATAATGTTTGGATTTATCCGGCGGAAGTTCTTGCCTTTTATCTGGCTTTGTTGGCCTGTATGCGTCATATGATGGTTCGTAGTGCGAAAAGTTTGTACCTTGTAGGTGTTTGCCTGTTGGTTACAGGTAGTCTTCATTGGGCATGGAGGATGGCTGACCGACCGGTGCAGAGCATTGTTTTCTATAATGTCCGGGGATGTCCGGTTGTACATTGCATTGAGTCTCAAGGTAAATCCTGGCTTGCCTATGCAGATAGCATTCCGGATGAAAGACGGCTTTCGCGTGCGGTAACCGGCTATTGGAACCGGTTACACCTGAATACCCCGATACCCATAACAAAAGACTATTGCTCTTCCGGCTTCTGGATGCAGGACCACCTGCTCCTGTTCGGTAATAAACGTATTTGTATGGTCAGTGATAACCGTTGGCGGAACAAAACTGTCGCTGAACCGTTAAACATAGATTATTTGTATTTGTGTAAGGGCTATACAGGACGATTGGAGTCATTGGCCCAACTGTTTCATTGCCGGGAGGTTATTCTGGATTCTTCCCTGTCCGCTTATTATAAGGGAGTGTTCAGTGAAGAATGCCGTCGGTTGGGATTGCATTTTATCTCCCTTTCCGACGAAGGTTCTGTGAGGTTTTTGCTCTAAGTACAAAGATTTATCGTATTTTTGCCAACTCATATTTATACAAACAAGTTATGCTGACTAAAGTAATTGCTCAAACCCATATTGATCATTTTACTAAATGGTTTGAACGGGCCGACAAAATAGTAATCGTATCCCATGTGTCGCCTGACGGAGATGCCATTGGATCATCGTTGGGATTGTATCATTTTCTGGATTCTCAAGATAAAATTGTAAATGTAATTGTCCCTAATGCTTTCCCCGATTTCCTGAGATGGATGCCGGGTAGCAAGGATATTTTGCTGTATGACCGTTATAAAGAGTTTGCCGATAAGTTGATTATGGAAGCAGACGTCATCTGCTGTCTTGATTTTAATGCATTGAAGCGCATTGACGAGATGGCTGATATAGTAGCTTCCTCACCGGGACGTAAAATAATGATAGATCATCATCTTCATCCCGAAGACTTTTGTCGGATCACTGTTTCACATCCTGAAATTTCTTCTACTTCCGAATTGGTGTTTCGCCTGATTTGCCGGATGGGATATTTCAGTGACATTTCCAAAGAGGGGGCTGAATGTATTTATACCGGTATGATGACAGATACCGGAGGATTCACTTATAACTCTAATAATCGTGAGATTTATTTCATTATCAGCGAACTGCTTTCAAAAGGAATCGATAAAGATGATATCTACCGGAAAGTCTACAATACTTATTCCGAAAGCCGTTTGCGTTTGATGGGATATGTATTATCGAATATGCGGGTGTATAAAGATTACAATTCTGCGCTTATATCACTGACCAAAGATGAACAGGGAAAATTTGATTATATCAAAGGCGATAGCGAAGGGTTTGTAAACATCCCGCTTTCGATTAAGAATGTCTGTTTCTCTTGTTTCCTCCGTGAGGATACGGAAAAGAAAATGATTAAAATTTCACTTCGTTCCGTAGGTAAGTTTCCTTGCAACCAGTTAGCTGCCGAGTTTTTCAATGGTGGTGGGCATCTCAATGCGTCAGGCGGAGAGTTTTACGGTACGATGGAAGAGGCTGTGAAAGTGTTTGAACAGGCATTGGAGAAATATAAGCCGCTTCTGAAACAATGAGGTCGCGGGTTGTCGGTTACAATTTATGAATAAGGAATGACAAGTGTATAACTTCTTGTTACTTTTGACTTATAGCCCATGGCTCCTTGCTCTTCCGTTAAAAGTTGAAAGTCAAAGGTTAAAAGACTTGAACTTTCTGCTTTTAAATCTAAAGATTCGACTAATTTAAAATACATTTGTACGGAATATACATAAGATACAGAAATGAAAAAACTTCTATTGTTATTTTTTTCCTTGTTAGCCTTCGGATATATGTTCCAGGCTTGCGACAATTCGAAGACTTATGCAGAAATGCTGGATGAAGAGAAAGATGCGGTAAACGCTTTTATTAAAAAGCACGATATCCGTACTATTTCTGAGAGTGACTTTGAAGCAAACGGATATAAGACGGATACGACCAAGAATGAATATGTAGCTTTCTCAAACGGAGTCTATATGCAGATTGTGGATAAAGGTATTGTTACCGATAAACCGGAAAATGACTCTATCAAGAATAACAATATTGTAGCCGTACGCTTTGTAGAGCACGATATCAAGGCTAACGATACCACTTGCTTCAATGTGGTGCTTCCCGGTTTCGAAAATTATCCGAACTACTATACTTATCCGGACGTTTTCCGTTATGTGGATAACGGTACTTCAGTAGCCGGTGTATTTACAGAGGGGTCGATGTATGCCAAATATGGTACGACGGATGTTCCTCCCGGATGGCTGCTTGCTTTAAAGTATGTTACCAATTATGCCCATGTGAGAATGATTGTACCTTCGAAGATGGGACATCAGAGTGCAAACCAATATGTAAACCCCTATTTCTACGATATTCGTAAATTTCAGAAAGCATTGAACTAAAACTACTAAATAACCAATTTTCTAAAACAACAACCTATGACTCTAATCAAATCTATCTCTGGTATCCGTGGAACCATTGGCGGAGGCGCAGGCGAGGGACTGAATCCGCTTGACATTGTAAAATTCACGTCGGCTTATGCCACTTTGATTCGCAAGACATGCAAATCGAACAGTAACAAGATAGTAGTGGGCCGCGATGCCCGCATCTCGGGTGAGATGGTGAAGAACGTTGTAGTCGGTACCTTGATGGGTATGGGCTGGGACGTGGTTGATATCGACCTTGCTTCTACCCCGACAACAGAATTAGCTGTGACAATGGAAGGGGCTTGCGGAGGGATCATCCTGACTGCATCACACAATCCCAAGCAGTGGAATGCACTGAAATTACTGAACGAACACGGAGAATTTCTGAATGCAGCCGAAGGACAAGAAGTGCTTCGCATTGCTGCGGCCGAAGAATTCGATTATGCAGATGTTGATCATCTGGGTTCTTATCGCAAAGATCTTACTTATAACAAAAAACATATCGACAGTGTATTGGCGCTTGACCTGGTAGATGTAGAAGCTATCAAGAAAGCTAACTTCACTGTAGCCATCGATTGCGTAAACTCCGTAGGGGGTATTATTCTGCCTGAACTGTTGGAACGTCTGGGAGTGAAACACGTAGAAAAACTCTATTGCGAACCAACCGGTAATTTTGCCCACAATCCCGAACCTCTGGAAAAGAATCTGGGTGATATCATGAACCTGATGAAGGGGGGAAAAGCAGATGTCGCATTTGTTGTTGACCCTGACGTAGACCGTCTGGCCATGATCTGCGAGAACGGTGTGATGTATGGTGAAGAATATACATTGGTCACAGTGGCCGACTATGTACTGAAACATACTCCGGGTAATACGGTATCTAATTTGAGCTCTACACGTGCTTTGCGCGATGTGACCCGTAAATATGGTATGGAGTACAATGCTTCTGCAGTAGGTGAAGTGAATGTAGTGACCAAGATGAAGGCAACCAATGCGGTGATCGGAGGTGAAGGTAATGGTGGAGTGATTTATCCTGCCAGCCATTACGGACGTGACGCTTTGGTAGGTATCGCATTATTCCTTAGCCATTTGGCTCACGAAGGCAAGAAGGTGAGCGAGTTGCGTGCAACTTATCCTCCTTATTTTATTGCTAAGAATCGTGTAGATCTGACTCCGGAAATAGATGTAGATGCTATCCTTGCTAAGGTAAAGGAAATCTATAAGAACGAAGAAATCAATGATATCGACGGTGTGAAGATTGACTTTGCAGACAAGTGGGTACACTTGCGTAAGAGCAATACCGAAGCCATTATCCGTGTATACAGTGAAGCATCGACTATGGAGGCTGCTGAGGAAATAGGACAGAAGATTATGGATGTAATCAATGAATTGGCTAAGTAAAGATTCTAAAAAATAATAGAAGGGCTGCATTGACGACGATGCAGCCTTTTTTATGAATTATAATGGAGTAATCTTCTAAAAATCATAAGATTGTCCATCTTTTAAGAAATAAAATCTATTTTTTGTAAATGATATTTCTTGTTCCTTTGTACCTTCAATTAACCCTCTTATATCGTATATCATGAAATTGAGACTTTCTTTGTTTACTATAGTGGTCGGTCTATTTTTCTTGTTTTCTGCTACGTCGGCTACCGCTGCACCTTTTACCTCTTCTTCGTATCCTGCTTATACTATCCCTGTGGAACAGGAAGGAGTTCGACAGCCTGTAATACTGCTAAATGGAATCTGGCAATTTAAATATTCACCCCAAAGCAAATGGACTACAATTAAAGTTCCCGGTGAGGCAGCTATGCAAGGATATGCCATAGAACACGACAAGCCTTTTTTCTACCGGAAATCGTTTACTATTCCTGCCGATTATGCCGGAAAACGTATTATTCTCCGTTTTGACGGAGTTTACAGCCATGCCAAATTAAGTGTCAATGGGCAGTTGGTGCGCGAACATCACGGTGGCTTTACTCGTTGGGAAACCGATATAACAGCACAGGCCCGTCCAGGGAAGAAAAATGAAATACAGTTGGAAGTGACCGACCGGCTGGATGAAATCTCTTATGCTTCGGGATATGCACATCACCCTGTTGGAGGGATTCTTCGGGATGTGACTTTGTTCACGTTACCTGTTACCCATCTTTACGATATTAGTGTAGAGACTCATTTGGACTCATTGTACCGGGATGCTGTCCTTCGTTTTGCCTGTACATCTGCCGGAAATGAACCTGCTGAAGTCCGGTTGCAGCTGACAGCCCCTGACGGAAAACCTGTACAACTTCCTCAGGATTGTTTTCCGTTGAAGGCCGGAGCAGAAGAACAGGTCTGGTCGCTGCCTGTTTCACGTCCGTTGAAGTGGGATGCTGAACATCCGAATTTATATACCCTGACTGTTGTACTTCTGCAGGATCGGAAAGAAATCAGCCGTTTTATCCGTAAAGTGGGATTTCGTGAAGTTAAAATAACAGGTAATCGTATGTTGGTGAACGGACAGCCTGTGAAATTGCGCGGAGCCTGCCGGCATGATATTCATCCCACTCTGGGACGAACCACTACCGCTGAATTGGACAGCCTTGATGTACTTCTGTTCAAAGAGGCGAACATGAACTTTGTACGTACGTCGCACTATCCTCCTTCTGAAAGATTCCTGGAATACTGTGACCGTTATGGGGTGTATGTAGAGAGTGAGACTGCTGTCTGTTTTGTAGATACTTATCGGCAGAAAAACTATGCTCCCGGTAAAACACAAAGCAATCCCGAATATACTGACCGTTATCTGGGACAGTGTCAGGAGATGGTGAAGAGTTTCCGCTCTCATCCGTCTATTTTGTTTTGGAGTATCGGTAATGAGAGTGTGTATGGTACTAACTTTCAGCTTTGTTGGGACTGGGTGAAGGCAACAGACACGACTCGTCCCGTTATTTTCAGTTATCCGGGATCGGTAGACACAAAGGAGAAAATTTATGATATACTCAGTATGCACTATCAGGATGTGAACGGTAACCTTTCGCAATGGGGAATGAATACCCGCCACTTTCAGGGACATGGGATTCCTGCTCTTTTTGACGAATGGGCACATCCGGCCTGTTATACTTATTCTACTTTGCAGACTGACCCGAATATCCGTGAGTTCTGGGGAAAATCACTTGACATGATGTGGAGTGGACTGTTTGATGCGCCCGGAGGATTGGGAGGAGCTATTTGGGGGTATGTAGATGAAACTTTTGCTTTGCCTGTGCCCAAAGCCGGTACTTCGTTCTGGAAAGAGTTTGCCCACACAGCCAAGCCCGAAGGCTATCAAGGTAATTGTGTAGGTTATGGTGAGTGGGGAATCGTAGATGTATGGAGACGTCAGAAACCGGAATTTTGGGCTACGAAGAAAGCGTATTCGCCGGTGCGTCTGTTAGTTGATGATATTCGTAACTTCACTTCCGGACAGCGTTTGGTGCTTCCGGTTTATAATCGCTTTGATCATACGAGCTTGAACGAACTTCAGATGAGTTATACTTATCGGGGGGTGAAGAAGAATCTTGCACTTCCGGCCATTCCGCCCCATCAGAAAGGGAGCATAGTGATCCCCGCTGGCCGGTGGGAAGAAGGTGAGCATCTGTTGATTGAATTTTGGACGGCCGATGGAAGCCTGATCGACACTTACCGTCCGATACTCGGAACGGAGAAGATTGTTTTTCCACCTGTGCTTGACGGAAATAAGCTATCGGTGGAAGAAACCGATGATTGGCTGATTATTCGTGGGGAAGGTTTTGAAATACCGTTCAGTAAAGAGACAGGGTTGATTACACAAGCCAAAGCCGGCGACCGGATACTGATAGAAAAAGGACCTTTCCTGAACTTGTATATTAACTTGAATCATTTGACAGGAGCGGAAGTACGCAAAGCAGCTACGCGGTTTATGATTTTGGAAGAGGACTGGAAGAAAAGTGCATTCAGTTACCGGCAGGAAACAAACGGAGATGTATATATCGACCTTGCCGGAAATTATAAGGAGGTAACTGTTGATTTTTCGATAAAAATAACTCCCGATGGACAGTTGGAGGTGGATTACCTGACAGATGGAGCTCCCAACGGATTTCTGCGTGAAACAGGTTTGTCTTTCCATCTGGCAGATGCCATACAGCAGTTGGACTGGAAACGTAAAGGGTATTGGAACTATTATCCGGAAAAAGCTTTTGCTGGAAATGAAGGAAAGACTGCTTTATACATTTCGAAGCAGGCTGCTTACGGTAAAGAACCCCTTCAACCTTGGGGAGACGATACACACAACTATTATTATTGGGCAGATGCAGGAGCCAATTGCCGCTACCCGTTGACTCAAACCGCTAAGGGGATGAAAGAAAACATCTATTATTATACTCTTTCGACAGCTTCCCCTTCTATCCATCAGCTTTCGGTTTTGTCTACAGATGCTTCGGTGGCATGCCGGATCAATAAACAACCGGATGACCAACTGATCCTGTATGTCAACAATTGCTGGGATTATCCCGAAATAGCATGGGGGAATTTTTGCAAAACCCTTGAAGCGCTGCCTTGCTTCGGAAAAATAAAGATGAGGCTTAAATAATAATAATTCAATAAAACCCAAGAACAATACAATAATAACATGAAAAAACTGATTTTACTTCTCGTACTGATTTTTTCGTTGCCTGTCGCGGCGCAGAACTTTACGATCGGGAAGAATACCTTTCTTTTAAATGGCAAGCCTTTCACCGTAAAGGCTGCCGAGTTGCATTATACCCGTATTCCGGCACCTTACTGGGAACATCGCATCGAGATGTGTAAGGCATTGGGCATGAATACCATTTGTCTTTATGTGTTTTGGAACATTCACGAGCAGACTGAGGGTAAATTTGACTTTACCGGACAAAATGATATAGCAGCTTTCTGCCGTCTGGCACAGAAGCACGGAATGTACGTTATTGTCCGTCCAGGTCCTTATGTCTGCGCCGAATGGGAAATGGGCGGACTTCCCTGGTGGCTATTGAAGAAGAAAGATATCGTTCTCCGTACACTCGATCCTTACTTCATGGAGCGTACAGCTATTTTTATGAAGGAAGTTGGCAAGCAGCTCGCACCTTTGCAAATTACCCGGGGAGGGAATATCATTATGGTACAGGTAGAAAATGAATACGGTGCCTATGCTGTTGATAAACCTTATGTCTCGGCGATTCGTGACATCGTGAAAAGTGCCGGGTTTACTGAGGTTCCCCTTTTCCAATGTGATTGGAGCAGTACTTTCGACCGGAATGGTCTGGACGATCTGCTTTGGACTATCAACTTTGGTACGGGAGCCAACATTGAGCAACAATTTAAACGTCTTAAGGAGGCTCGTCCGGACACACCGTTGATGTGCAGCGAGTTTTGGAGTGGGTGGTTTGATCATTGGGGGCGCAAACACGAGACTCGTCCCGCCAAGAGTATGGTACAGGGCATAAAGGATATGCTCGACCGCAATATCTCTTTCAGTCTTTATATGACACATGGGGGTACTACTTTCGGCCATTGGGGAGGTGCCAACAACCCTGCTTATTCTGCTATGTGCAGTTCGTATGATTATGACGCTCCCATCAGTGAACCGGGATGGGCTACAGATAAATATTTCCAACTGCGTGATCTGCTGGAAAACTATCTGCCTGCAGGTGAACAGTTACCGGCTGTTCCCGTAGCTTTTCCGGTCATAGAGATACCCGAGGTGAAGTTTACGCGGGTGGCTCCCCTCTTTGCCAATCTGCCGGAAGCGAAACAGAGCACGGATATACAACCGATGGAAGCTTTCGATCAGGGATGGGGAACTATTTTGTATCGGACTGTTTTACAGCAGCCTGTAGATGCCGGTACGACGATGAAGATTACAGAAGTACACGATTGGGCACAGGTTTTTGCGGATGGTAAACTATTGGCTCGCCTCGATCGCCGTCGTGGTGAATTCACTTTGCAGCTGCCAGCTTTGAAGAAAGGGACCTGCATCGATATTCTGGTAGAAGCTATGGGGCGTGTCAACTTCGATGAATCCATCCATGACCGTAAAGGTATCATTGAGAAAGTAGAACTTGTCTGTGATAAGCAAACCACGGAGTTGAAGAACTGGACAGTTTACAATTTCCCGGTCGATTACTCATTTGTGCAAGACAAAAAATATAAAAGTGGAACGGCCCAGACAATGCCTGCTTATTATAAGGCCACTTTCCATTTGGATAAAGCCGGCGATACGTTCCTTGACATGAGTACCTGGGGTAAAGGTATGGTATGGGTCAATGGTATTGCTATCGGACGTTTTTGGGAGATCGGTCCGCAACAAACACTTTTTATGCCCGGTTGTTGGCTGAAAGAGGGAGAAAATGAAATAATTGTCCTCGATCTGAAGGGACCTGAGAAAGCCTCTGTTCGCGGTCTGAAGAAACCCATACTGGATTGGTTGCGTAATGAAGGTGCTTCTACCCATCGAAAGAAAGGTGAACAACTGAATCTGAAGCAGGAAACTCCTGTTGCTACAGGTACGTTTACTCCGGGTAACGGATGGCAGGAGATCCGTTTGGATCGTCAGTATACCGGACGCTTCTTCTGCCTCGAAGCTCTTTCGGCCCAAGACGGAAAGAAGATTGCAGCCATTGCCGAACTCGATGTGTTGGGAGTAGACGGCAAACCGATTTCGCGTGAAAAGTGGCGGATACGTTATGCCGATAGCGAAGAGACGCGTAGTGGCAACTGTACGGGAGATAAAGTGTTCGATCTTCAGGAATCTACTTATTGGATGACTGTTGCCCGTGATGCTTATCCGCATCAGTTGGTTATTGATTTGGGAGGTGACTATACTGTAACCGGTTTCCGCTATCTGCCCCGTGCGGAAAAAGGATACCCTGGTATGATAAAGGATTATCGGGTGTATGTCAAAGGGGAAGAGTTTCAATACTGAAACAGGAATTTCCACTGAAGATTAGGTAGATAGATTGTGAATGTTATAAGATCCAATTATAACATTCACAATCTATTACGCTATGCTGTCTGATTTCAAAATTACAGAGATGTTTTCTTGAACATATCTTTTCGGTTCATAGAAAAATATTCGGGGGAAAAATGGTAACATAATAAATGTTTTGTATCTTTGACCAAAACATAACTTTAAAACATGATGAACACAAAATCTTTTTTCATGGTTGCCATTAGCGTATTTGTTTTGGCATCTTGTAATTTAAATCAAGTCAACCAAACGGGTCTATTAACCGCTTCCGTTCGTGAAGCACTTCATTCGCCGGCAACTTTGTCTATTGCTGATGAGATAGAGTCAGTCGAATATATCCCTTTAGAAATGACCAGTGACAATGCTTCATTGATAGACGGTGTAGTCGATTTTGCCATCACAAGCAAATATATTTATGTATTGGTGGGCAAGGAAGCTCGTATCGTACTGTTCGATCGCCAAGGACACTTCTTGCGTACATTTCTTCGCCAAGGTCAAGGTCCCGATGACTTTAATGGTATGATAGGTTTTATACAGGCTGATGAGACTGATAACCGTTTCTACGTCATCGGCAATAAGGTTGGCGTATATACATTGGAAGGCACGTTTGTGGAAGACCTACCTATAAATTCTCCCATCATCTATGCTCATCACCTCGGTAGTAAGCGCATTGGCGCCATCGCCATGCCTCTTATGCCTTTCCAGGGTGGCAGTTTTGGTATTGGTATATTTCAAGAGGATGGCGAGGCGATAATCACCAAGAATGATTTCTATTCGCCGTTGGTGCCTCGAGAAGATTCAGGCTTTACATTTGGAGTAATGGGTTCACCTTCAGGTGGAAAGCAGTCTTCAGTCTTGTTTAAAACAGCCAGTAACGATACTGTTTTTCGTTTGTCGGCAGACACCATACAGCCTGTTTTAGTGGCCGGATTAGGCAATTCGGATGAAGAGGTTATTCGTGGACTCAATATTCGAGATATTAAAAGGTTTCCTGCTGATGGCGATATTTTTGTAAGCGATATTTTTGAGACACCTCGTCGTTTTTATTTGCGCATGATGTTGAACAAGAAGTATTATGTGGCTTCGGTGGATAAACATAGTGGAGAAACAGTTGTGGAACAGTGTGATATTCCTGAGACAAGTGCTTTCAACTTAGCTGATATCAATATGCAGTTAGGCATGGTAGGTAGTAAGGGGTATAACCAGTTTCCGGTATGGGGGCGTTCTTTAGGAAATAATCTGGTGCAGGTTGTGACACCTTACGAGATAGAGACGTTTGAAGAACATACAAAAATTACTATACCACAAGAATTGCAAAAGAGAAACACGAATGAAAACCCGATTTTTATCATATATAAGATAAAATAATATTCTTAATATATCGGACTCCTTGGATAAATTCCCTGTTGTTTCAGGTTATGGTTTGATTGCACTTTTGCATCTGTAACATTGCAATAACCTTTTTTCTGAGCTAATACTATTAGGGTATTGGGGATAGCCTATTTATCTATCTGTTCTAAAATACCATTGATATATGCGATAACTACCCCATAGTTAGTCATCGGGACACCTTGCGTTTTAGCTTTGGCTATCCGGTTCAGAACATGTTTGCGGTTGAACATACATGCTCCACAATGGATAATCAGGTCGTAACAATTCAGGTCCTTAGGGAAATCATTTCCGGAAACAATATCGATATGCAGTTGCTCTCCGATCCGTTTGCGCAACATTCGCGGAAGTTTCACTCTGCCGATGTCTTCGGACAGGGGAGCATGGGTACAGGCTTCGGCTATCAGGACACGGGAGTTTTCCGTCAGTTGGTCTATGATATACGCTCCTTCGGTATAGTAGTCAATGTCTCCCTTGTACCGGGCGAATAATACCGAAAAGGAGGTCAGCCGGCTTTGTGGCGGCTTTTTCTCGTATACGGTCCTAAAGATTTGTGAATCGGTGATGATCAGTGCAGGAGGGGCTGACAAAACATTCAGGGCACTGTCTAACTGGTCGGTAGTGCAACTCAGGGTGATGCACTTCTTGTCGAGCAATTCGCGTAGCGTCTGTACCTGTGGCAGGATGAGCCGTCCTTTGGGAGCTTGAATATCTTGTGGCATGACGAGTAGAACTACATCGCCTTTGTTAACCAGATCGCCCACAATATCCGGCTGTCCGCCCAGTTCCGGTAGTTTTTGGAGGATGGACCTGCAGATAGAATCCATGCCTGTTTTCTCTTTGGCGCTGACAATCAGAGGACGTTCTCCTGTCTGCCGTTCCAGTTCGTTGGCTGTTTCTTTCGGGTTTTCTGACAGATCGGCTTTGTTCAGTATCAGTAGATAGGGGATGCCTTTTTCTTTCAGCAGTTCTATCCATCGCTTCTCTTCGGATAACTCCGTATCACAACAAACCATCAGTGCAATGTCGGTTTTGTCCACTGCTTGCACAGTCCGTTCGATACGCAGGGACCCCAGTTCACCGTTGTCATCGAATCCGGCCGTGTCGATGAATACACACGGGCCGATGCCGTGTATCTCCATCGGTTGGTATACAGGGTCGGTAGTGGTACCGGCGATATTCGATACCAAAGCAGCATTTTGATTGGTCAGTGCATTGATCAATGACGACTTGCCACTGTTTCGCTTACCAAACAGGGCAATATGCAGGCGGTTGGAGAGCGGAGTTGTTTTCAAAATCTGAAATCCCTTTCTCCCGCTGCTATTTGCTTCAGGTTTTCCAAGGCCCTTTCCCGGATTTTGGGATTGGGGATGTGTTGCATTTCTTGTTTTATCATGGCCGCTCCGCGGACTTTCGTTTCTTCCGAAGCATAATCTTCCAGATACTCCTGTAAGGTCATCAGCGCATTGGGTGAACAGCAATTGGCTATTTGCCCCGATTTGACAAGTGACATAAACCGGTCACCTGTGCGTCCCGCACGATAGCAGGCTGTACAGAAGCTGGGAATATATCCGAGTTTCAGAAGCCAGTTAACTACTTCGTCCAGTGTACGGGTATCGCTGACATCGAACTGCGCAGAATTTTCCTCCGGAGTTTCCGTTTCGGCATATCCACCTACGCTGGTCCGTGAGCCTCCGCTTATCTGTGAAATGCCCAGATCGAGTACTTTTTCACGGGTTTTTTGTGATTCGCGTGTAGAGATGATCATGCCGGTATAGGGGACGCTGATGCGAATGACCGCTACTATTTTCCGGAAGATTTCATCGGAAATAGCATTCTCGAAGTCTCCGGCATCGATGTCGTCTGCCGAACAGATACGTGGAACGCTGATGGTATGTGGTCCCACACCATAGACAGCTTCCAGATGTTCGGCGTGCATCAGCAGGCCTACAAAATCGTAACGATATGTATTCAGTCCGAACAGGACTCCCATTCCCACATCGTCAATTCCCCCTTGCATGGCACGGTCCATGGCTTCGGTGTGGTAGGCATAGTTGCTTTTGGGGCCTGTGGGGTGCAACTGTTCATAGTTCTCTTTATGATATGTCTCCTGAAAGAGGATATAGGTGCCGATACCCGCCTCCTTCAGTTTGCGGTAATTTTCCACTGTTGTGGCGGCGATATTTACGTTCACCCGGCGGATAGCTCCGTTTTTATGATGAATGCTGTAGATGGTGCGGATAGATTCCAATATGTAGTCGATGGAGTTACGCACCGGGTCTTCGCCGGCTTCAAGTGCCAGACGTTTGTGTCCCATATCTTGCAGGGCAATCACTTCCCGGCGTATTTCTTCCTGAGTCAGTTTTTTGCGGGCGATAGTTTTGTTTTTGAGATGATACGGACAATATACACAACCGTTGACACAATAATTGGATAGGTAAAGCGGAGCAAACATTACGATGCGGTTGCCGTAGAATTTTTGTTTGATTTCTTTGGCAAGACGAAATATTTCTTCAGTCAGGTCCTCTTCAACACATTCCAGCAATATGGCAGCTTCCCGGTGGGTGAGTCCTTTGCAAGTGCGGGCTTTCTCTATCAGTTCCCGAATCAGTTTCCGGTCATTTCGGTGCGCACGGGCATACTCCAGAGTTTCAATTATTTCCTGATGGTCGATGAAGTCGGTGGCATCAGGTGAATCTACTTTATACATATCATTTATTGATTAGTCGTTATAGTCTCCCCTGCTGTAGTCGATGTGGTATCCGACATCTGCCAGTTGCTTTTCCAGCAGGGCAAGTCCTTCGGCAGCTTCGGCACCGAAAGCTACTTTCTGGTCGTACAGGTCATATTTATTTCTCACAATAATGGGTGACAGATTGGGCATGACCACATTGGCTCCGGCAAGGATGCCACGTACTCTTCCATCCGGTGCCAAGCTTGCCAATGCCGTTGTCGAAGGGATCAGCGCCTGGGGGTGCATCAGCCTGAAGATGGAAAGCAGTAACAGGGTCAGTTCCACGCTGCCCGGCTTTTCGTCACAAAATGGAGTTCGCTGATGGGGAATGAAGGGGCCGATGCCAATCATTTCCGGATGAAAACTTTCAATAAAGCGGATATCTTCTATCAAGTATTCTACAGTTTGAAGAGGGCTGCCCACCATGATACCTGTTCCTGTCTGATAACCGATTCGTTTCAGCTCGTGGAGGCATTTGATACGCCTCTCGTTGGACATTTCGTAAGGGTGCAGACAATAGTAATGTCCCCTGTCGATTGTTTCGTGACGTAACAGGTAGCGGTTGGCTCCTTTCATGAAATAGCGTTCGTAGGCTTTCGGTGGTTTCTCGCCGATGGATAATGTAATGGCACACTCCGGATAGCACCGGCGGATTTCCGCGATGATCTCCTCCATGTCGTAATCAGATCGTTTCGGATCTTCTCCTCCCTGAAGAACGAATGAGCGAAAACCGAGCTTGTAGCCGTGTTCGCAGCAATCCAGAATCATTTCTTTGCTGAGGCGGTATCGGTCGGCTTGCCAATTATCCTTCCGGATACCACAGTATTTGCAATTGTTCCGGCAGTAATTACTTATTTCAATGAGTCCGCGTATGTAGACCCCTTTTCCAAAGTGTGCGTTGGCCACTTCGCGTGCCTGCAGGTTGATGTATGCCAGAGTTTCGTCATCATAATGCGATAGCAGGTGTGCAAACTCTTCGTTGGTGAGGGTGTGTTCCCCCTTTAATTTATCTATGAGTCTCTTCATATGATTCGCGGCGTTTTATCAGTTCCTGGTTCAACTGCCGGCGTCCGCCGACAGCGTCATTATGGGCGCTGGGGCCACTGATACATCCGCCTTCGCAAGCCATGACTTCGATGAATTGTCCTTGCGCTTTGCCTGTTTTGGCAGCAGCACGCAGTAAACCTATGTTTTTCTTATTCAGGTCTGAAACCTGGATGGCAGAGAATCTCTTTGCCTCTTCGCCCAGATATGCCTGAATCGCTCCCATCACGCCTCCGGCTTGTGCGAAGCCGTGTGCTTCGCGCACTGAAGTGTAGAGTACAGAGAACGGTTGTGTCTGTTCAAGCTGGATATCCAATCCTTCGAAGATGGAAGCCATTTCCTCAAAAGTGAGTATATAGTCTACACATTCGTCGCGACGGGCTTCTTTACGTTTGGCTACGCATGGGCCGATGAATACGATTTTTGCGTCCGGATGGCGTTCTTTGGCGATACGGGCGGCATAATACATCGGTGATCCGGTAGAAGAAACATAAGGCTTCATTCCCGGTATATGCTTGTTTACCAGTTCGATGTAGGATGGGCAGCAAGAGGTTGTCATGAATGGTTGTCCCTCTTCCAGCTTTTCTTTCAGTTCGGCAGCTTCGTGGCTTACGGTATCCATGGCTCCTTGAGCCACTTCGACCACATCGGCAAATCCCATTTGGCGGAGTGCACCGTATACTGCCTCGATCGATGTGTTGAATTGTCCGAGAATGGAAGGAGCGGGAATTGCAACCATTTTTTCACCGCGGCGGATACCTTCGAGCACATCAAAGGCTTGTGAGATTTCGAAGATAGCCCCGAAAGGACAAGCGTTGAGGCATTTGCCACAGTAGATGCATTTGTTTTCGTCAATGTGTTCGATACCGTTTTCGTCTTTGCTGATGGCTTTCACAGGGCAGGCTTCTTCGCAAGGTACCGGAATGAATACGATGGCGTGGTACGGGCAACTTTGATGGCATTTTCCACAACTGATACAGGCGTCATGGTCGATCTTTGCCTGTCCGTTTTTCCGGAAGCGGATAGCGTCTTTAGGACAGTTCATGTAGCAACTGCGAGCCACACAACCACGACAGAGGTTGGTTATCTCGTAATTGACCTGTACACAGGATGAACACGCCTCGTCGATGACACAGAGTATGTTTTCTTTTTGTTCGTTTTTACGCTCCAGGGCGTGACGGGCATACTCTGAAAGCGGAGTGAGTTCATCTGCTTCATCTGTCATGTCGAAGCCCAACAACGGGAACAGCTTGTATTTGTACACTGCACGCTCTTTGTGGATGCAGCAGCGTCCGAGCGGGCGTGAACGGCGTGGGCTCAGTTCAATGGGAAGTCTGTCAATTTCATTAGTCAGTTTGTTCTCTTTCCAGAGATTTACCAGTTTTGCCAGCAACTTGTGGCGTACAATCATTACGTTGTTGGTGAAAGCCATATTTGAGTATTTAGAATTAGGGTTACAAAGATACGGCTTGCAGGGGTATCCTGCAAGCTTGCATTAATATTTGTTTTTTATTCCTTAATTATTTAACACAGAACCACTCTTTAAACTCGGCTACACGTGCCTTGCTCACCAGAATCTTTTCCCCCGCAACCGGATGACGTAGATTGATGGAGAGGCGGCTGTTGAACCAGAGGTCTATATCCTTGATAGCTTCTCGTGAAAGCAGGTATTGTCGGTTTGCGCGGAAAAAGAGTGCCGGATCCAGACATTCCGTCAACTCATCAAGAGTCTGTGGAAAGGAGTATTCCGTATTATCTGTCAGGACAGCTTTCACCTGGCAGTCTTTGATATAGAACAACATGATCATATCGACCGAAACCGGGAGTAGTTTATCCCCTTTCACTGGAATCAGGAAATGGGTTTTATAGCTTTCTTGTTTTTTTAATGAACGTATCAGTTTCAACAGTTCGTCTGTTTCCAGGCCAGCGGGTCCGGATGTGTTGGAACTGAAGAGAGATAACTTTTCCAGTGCCTGTTCTACATCTTTTCGTCCGATGGGTTTCAGCAGATAATCGATACTGTTGACTTTGAAGGCCCGTAAAGCATATTCGTCGTAGGCAGTCGTGAAAATAATGGGACATGTGATGTGGATGTGTTCGAATATCTCAAATGCCGAACCGTCCGCCAGATGGATATCCATAAATATCAATTCAGGCATAGGGTGGCTGGCAAACCATTCGATGGTGCCGGCAATGCTGTCGAGTTCCGTCACCATTTCTATTTGCGGACAGACTTCGGTGAGGAGTGAAGTCAGATTCCGTATTGCTGCTTTTTCGTCTTCAATGATAATTGTTTTCATGGGTATTTCCGGATGAGGGGTATACGAACGGTAAAGTTACTATCTTCTGTGATTTGTATTTCCTGCCGGAACAAGAGATGGTAACGTTTGTCGAGGTTAGCCAGTCCGATGCCGGTACCGGTGGCTGCTGTCAGTTTAGGTTGGATAGGGTTACTTACAGAGAGGCTGCCCTCCGGATCGGTGACGATTGTGATGGTGAGCGGACGACGGTTACTGATTTCATTGTGTTTTACAGCGTTTTCAATTAACATCTGTATCGACATAGGTGGTAGAAAATAGTCTTCAAGGTTACATTCTATGTCAATTTCGAATTGCAGATTATCTTCAAAGCGCATTTTTAAAAGAAAGATGTAGGCCGATACAAAATCCATTTCTTCACGTAAGGTGACAGATTGAGATTCGTTGCCTTGCAATGTATAGCGTAATACGCGTGACAATTCTTGAATGTAATCTTGTGCCCGGTCTTGATTTTCACGGACGAGTGAACGCAGCGTGTTGAGCGAATTGAATAGCATATGTGGATTCAGCTGGTTTTTCAATACTTCGAACTGGTTGCGTATGTTCTCTGCCTGCAATTGTTCATTTTCAATGATTACTTGTTGTTGACGGCGGATCAGGTAGATGATGTAACAACTGCTGGTGACAAGGCATGACATGATAAAATCGCGTAATGGGTGCAGGTAGTGGTGTACCATGGCATCGATTGCGGGAATATCGAATGTTTTGTGCAGATAGACAAAACATTGTCCCAATAGGTTACTCAATATCCAGGTCAGTACAAAAGAGAGAACAATCTTTTGCCACGTGATTTTCATCGAGGTCTGATTGAAATGAAACAATCTTGTGTTGACAGCGAACAGGGCCAATAGTGAGAGGAAAGTGAAGATAATCTCGTTGGCTACATCTGCAAATTTCATGCCTGGGAAAAGGGTATGGCTCTCAAACCCGTCAAAGAGGGAGACGGATTCGGGGAAGTGGATAAGTACCGCCACAGCCATTGAAATGATAACCGTGGACAGAAGGTATTTATCGTTATATAGAGCTCTGATTCTTTTCATGGGAACAAAGATAAGATAATCTACCGGATTATTTCTGTATTCTTGCTGTTACATACATGCCGGGACGGAACTGTGGAGCGGTGCTGTCAATCCGGGCGTATACTTCGAGTGAACGACTCGTTTCATCTACTTTCTGCCCGATTGAGACCAAGGTAGCTTTAAATACTGTTTTGCCCATGCCGTTTACCCGGAATTGGACGGGGCTGCCTACCTTCATATCTGCCAGGTCTTTTTCATAAGTTGTCAGGCAGAGTAGGGGAGATGATTTGTCAATGACCTCACAAAGCGCTTCTCCGGGTTGAATGTATTTGCCTATATTCATGGTTACATCGCTGATATAGCCGCTTATAGGAGCTTTCACCTGCAACAGAGGCTGTATACCACTTTTCAATAATTCTTCAGGGGTAATACCTAATAAGGAAAGTTGTGCAGCTGTAGCTTCCAGTTTGCTTTTCATTGATAAGTAGTCTGCTTTGCTTTGTTGAAACTTTTTTTGCGAAGCGGCCTGTTCGGCTGAGAGTGACTTTTGGCGTTCATATTCCGCTTGCAAATATTCTGTTTGGGCATGACTGTCAAGGTAGGTCTGTTGCAACATGATGAAGTCCGGATTCTCAAGGGTTGCCAGCAGGGTACCTTTCTGCACCTGTTGTCCCGGTAAAAGTGAAGTGTTTCTTACTACTCCTCCCATGGTAAGGGCTACGGTGGCCTGGCGTTGGGGAGATAGTACGATAGTTCCGTTGAAAGATACTTGATTGGGTTTTGAGGTGGCTGATGTAATTCCATCCACTTGCGTAGCAGTAGTATCTGTTTGTACCTTAGCGATGGAAGGAGCTGTTGTTGCTGTTTCGGAAGTTTGTTTTGTCTCTTTGCATGCTATAAGAGCCAACAAGAGAATGGGATAAAATATTCTTTTCATATTATTTATGTTTCAACAGGTTATTGATAAAGTTCATACTCCAGTGAGGCGATGTTATATTGATATACCGTTTCGATATAACCTTTGCGTATTTCACGTGCGGCACTGACCGATTGGATAAATTCCGCGATGCTCGTTTCGCTGTGTTGCAATTGTAGATTAGCCACCTTGATTAATTCGTCTGCTTCTTTGAGTGCAGACGAGGTATAAAACCGGAGACTCTCTTCGTGACGGCGTAAGGTGGCACTCAGTTCAGTAACTTTATTGTTCAATTCGCGAATATTGGCTTCTGCTTGTATTTGTGCGGCAGAAGCGGCAAGTTTTGCTTGTTTGATCCGGCTCTTTTGTGGTAAGAAGTAGATAGGAAATGATACCCCCACCATCCATGCATTCAGGTTTTTCAGGGGCAGAATATTTTGGCGGCTATATCCTATGCTGAGTTCCGGAAAGAAACGACTGCGCTCTACGTTCAGTGCTGCCCGTGTTTCGGAAATCTGGCTGTTGAAAAATCCGAGATGGGCTTCGGATACGCTTCCTGGCTGAATATTTGTCGGGAAGAGCTGCATGCTCGTGTTTTCCGGTATGATGGGCGCATCTGCGTAGCAACTCCATTGAAAACGGGTAAGAGCCATTTTTTCTTCTTCTTGTGCCTGAAAGAGTCGGTTGTGCAGGTCCGCAGCCGATGTAGCCATCATGTTTTTTTCCAACAGGGTGATTTCTCCTTGTTCGTATCTCAGTTCGCTGATGCGCTTTAATTCAGCAGCCATGCGATCTTGGTCGCGATAAAGTGAACATATTGCTGAAGCATACTGATAATAAGCCCATGCACGTTTTACTTCTGCCGTTACTTCTTTTTCTACCATTTGGCGGTAGTAAGTGCCGGTTTGTACTTGACGGTTGATAAGGGTATTCTTGTAGAACGGTGTCAATAGTGAACCCAGGTTTTGTTCGAGAACCATTTCTTTATCTTTCTTGTTTTCGCCGTTCAGTTGTCCCCAGGAGTAACTGAATGTGGTAGGGGAGGCTTCTACAATCTCGCCTCTTGTGGCCTGTGCCTGCCGGATGGCGGTTGTGGCTGTCTTAAGCCTTGGATGGTTCTGTCTGGCTATTTTTATTGCTTGTTCCAGGCTGACGGTTTGTGGCGCTTGTGCTGTGACGGTGGCACTCAGCAGAAGTGCCGGTAGCAGGATGAACAGATGCAACCGTCTCTTAGGTTGTTTCCAACCGGCACTTGTCGCATTTACTATTTTATAAAAAACCGGAAGGATAATCAGGGTCAATATGGTTGATAGAATCAAGCCTCCGATTACAACAGTTGCCAGTGGGCGTTGTACTTCAGCTCCGGCGGATGTGGCAATGGCCATCGGTACGAAACCCAGTGAAGCTACCAGCCCGGTTAGGAATACCGGACGTAGCAGGTGTGGTGTTCCTTTTTTTATAATCTGATTAGTGGTCATGGCATATTTATTTTGTTTTCTTAAGTCGTTGAAGTGGTTAATCATCAGAATTCCATTGAGCACAGATACCCCAAACAATGCGATGAATCCTACTCCTGCCGAAATACTGAACGGGAGTCCGCGTAGCCAAAGAGCCAGGATACCACCTATTAATGATAATGGCACTGTAGAGAATACCACCAGTGTATAGGTTACATTCTTGAAAGCGAAGAATAAAATCAGCAGGATCAACATCAGGGCTACCGGTATTACGATAGTCAGTGTACGGATGGCGTTCTGCAGATTTTCAAACTGCCCCCCGTATTCAAAATAATATCCCGGTTTCAACCGGATGTTTTTGTCCAATGTTTGTTGGATTTCTGATACTACCTGTTGAATGTCGGCATCGCGCACATTGACTCCGATCACGATGCGGCGTTTAGTGGCATCCCGGTTAATTTGGAGTGGACCGCTTACCAGGTCAATACTTGCCACTTCGCTGACAGGAATCTGTACTCCTTCTGAAGTACGGATAAAGAGTTTATCGAGGTTCAGGTCTGCCACTTTCTCTTGATCGAGGCGTACTACCAAATCGAATCTTCTTTCGTTTTCAAATACTACTCCGCTTACTTCGCCGGCATAAGCTGTACGGATCATTGTGTTTAATTCCTCGATGTTAATGCCATAACGGGCTATTTTCCCCCGGTTGTATTTTACTACCAGTTGGGGTAATCCCATGGTTTGCTCGACAATGACATCAGCAGCGCCCGGAATCTGTTCGACAAACTTTGCAGCCTCTTTCGCTTTTGCATAAAGTTCGTGAGTGTCTTCGCCGTATAGCTTGACCGCTATGTCAGCCTTAGCTCCGGTCATCAGCTCGTTAAAACGCAACTGAATGGGTTGAGAGAAGTTGAATTCTGCACGGTTCTCTAAAGGCAGGAGGGCTTCTTTCATCTTTTCTACCATTTCCGCCCTGCTCGAAGCAGAGGTCCATTCCTTGAAGGGTTTCATTACAATCATCACATCGGCATCTTCCACAGCCATTGGATCGGTAGGAACCTCGGCAGTTCCGATTTTGGCAACTACATGTTTGATTTCCGGAAATTGATCCATCAAAACCTTTTCGGCCTGGTTGGATACTTCAATACTTTCAGAGAGTGAACTTCCGGCCGGTAATGTCATTTGCATGGCAAAATCGCCTTCGTCCAAAGTAGGGATAAATTCTGCTCCCAAACGTCCGAAGAATAAGAAAGAACCTATTAAAGCAGCGAAAGCTATAGTGACTGTCTGCCATTTGAAACGCAGGCAGAAGCATAGGCAACGTTGGTATATGACATTAAGTTTTTTAAAGAAACGGTCGGCAAACGTAGGTTTTACCACAATGGTGTGTTTCAGGAAGAGGGAAGCCATCATCGGTACATAAGTCAGAGAGAGTAATAGGGCTCCGATAATGCAGAATACCAGTGTCTTTGCCATTGGAGTAAAATATTTTCCTTCAATTCCGTTCAGAGTCAGGATGGGGAAGAATACGATCAGGATGATGAAAACGGCAAATGTAGCCGAACGTACTACCCCCGAAGCACCCTTCTCCACTTCTTCATCCATTTCTGTTTTCGATAAAGTGCGGCCTTTTAGTTTATTGCCGTAGAGGTGAGCTAATATACCTTCTACTATTACAATAGAACCGTCTACCACAATACCGAAGTCGATGGCACCGAGACTCATCAGGTTGGCTGTCACACCGAAAATACGCATAAGGATAAATGCAAACAGCATGGCCAGTGGGATAACTGAGGCTACGATGAGTCCTGCACGTACGTTACCCAGGAAAATGATAAGTACTACGAATACGATAATTGCACCTTCTATCAGGTTGTGTATGACGGTGGAGATATTTCGGTTGACAAGTTCCGAACGATTCAGATAAGGCTCTATACTTACCCCTTCGGGTAATAGTTTCTGTATTTTTTCCACCCTTTTTTCCAACTCTTGTGTCACAACGTTGGCGTTGGCTCCTTTCAACATCATCGCAATGCCTCCTACACATTCACCATTTCCGTCTTTGGTCATTGCGCCAAACCGCTTTGGAGCTCCAAAGCGGACAGTACCTACATCACTAATGTGCACAGGAATGCCGTTGCGGTTGGCAACAACAATCTGCTCGATGTCTTTAGTGCGGCTGATCATTCCCTCTGAACGGATATAATAAGCATTTCGAGCCTTCTCAATATAGCTTCCTCCGGTGTTCTGATTGTTTTTGCTTAAAGCTTCGAACACCTCACCGATGGTGATATTCAGCGAAAAGAGCGCATCCGGATCAACGGCTACTTCATATTGTTTCAGGTATCCGCCAAAACTATTAATTTCCACAATACCCGGTATGCCGGATAATTGGCGTTTCACCATCCAATCCTGAATTGTGCGGAGTTCCATCGCATCATATTTGTTTTCGTAACCGGATTCTACCTTTAGGATATATTGGTAGATTTCTCCCAATCCGGTAGTGATGGGCATCATTTCCGGCATACCCAATTCCGATGGAATTTCTCCTGCTACGGATTGTATCTGTTCGTTAATCAGTTGCCGGGCATCCAAGGTCGGTACACTCTCTTTAAATACAACTGTCACTACCGATAGTCCGAAGCGACTTACCGAACGGATATCTTCCACATTCATGATATTGCTCATGGCAATTTCGATGGGCATTGTGATCAGTTGCTCTACTTCCTGTGGGGCAAGTGTCGGCGAGACAGTTACGATTTGTACCTGATTGTTGGTGATGTCCGGTACGGCATCAATTGGCAAGGTCATCATCGCATAAATGCCTCCGATAAGAAGAAAGAGGGTAGTGAGTCCTACGAATAGTTTCTTCTTTATAGAAAAACGTACGATAGCTTTAAACATAATCCTTAAGTGTTTGAATATCGGTACAAAGGTAGATCGCTGAAACTTTTGTTGTTGATGAAAAATTGCGAGGTGGAAAGATTGGCAGGTGAAATGGCAAAATGTGGGAATGAAGTGGAACGGAATTGTTGAAAAAGGCTATCTTTGCATATCAACAACACATCACAATAATAAGATTATGAAGAAAAAAGCACTTTCCTTGCTGGCATTCATCCCGGCATTTATGACAGTGACGGCTCAACAGCCGGCGGTATCGGATGTATGCGCACTTGTCAATCCCATTATCGGAACCAATGGTATGGGGCACACCTTTCCCGGGGCCTGCGCTCCGTTCGGACTTGTACAGTTGAGCCCTGATACGGATACAATTCCTCACAATGTGGATGGAGTTTATCAAAAAAATGCATATGAATATTGTGCCGGGTACCAGCATCGCGATCAAACAATAGTAGGATTCAGTCATACCCACTTGAGTGGTACGGGACATTCTGATCTGGGGGATATCTTGATTATGCCTGCTACAGGTGAATTGAAACTGAATCCCGGAAGGGCGGACACCCCAGACGAAGGATACCATTCCCGTTTCAGCCATGAAACTGAAGTGGCTCGTCCGGGCTATTATGAAGTGGAGCTTACAGATTACGGTATAAAAGCACAGTTGACAGCTACCCAACGGGTAGGGATACATAAATATACTTTTCCGGACGGTGCCGACGGACGCATTATTCTTGACCTGGTACACGGCATCTATAATTATGACGGGAAAACGTTGTGGGCTAATATACGCGTAGAAAATGATACATTGCTGACGGGGTATCGTATCACGAACGGGTGGGCCCGCACCAACTATACTTATTTTGCCATATCCTTGTCTCAACCCATCAAAGACTATGGATATACAGATAAAGAGAAGGCTTTGTATAAAGGATTCTGGCGACGGTTCAATACCGACCGGAATTTCCCGGAAATGACCGGACGGAAACTGGTGGCTTATTTCAACTTCGATACCCGGCAGAATCCGGAACTGATAATTAAAGTCGCTCTTTCGGCAGTGAGCACAGAAGGGGCTTTAAAAAATTTGCAGGCTGAGGCTGGCGGAAAGACTTTCAGCCGGCTGGCAGCCGAGACACATTCGGCATGGAATCGTGAATTGGATGTGCTTGAGGCCAAAGGAACCCCCGACCAGCTTGCCATGTTTTATACTTCACTGTATCATACGATGATTAATCCGTCTGTCTATATGGATGTAGACGGTAGTTATCGCGGGCTCGATCATAATATCCATACAGCCGAAGGATTTACCAATTATACTATTTTCTCCTTATGGGATACGTACCGTGCAGAACATCCTTTTTTGAATTTGCTTAAACCCCGGCAGAATAGAGACATGGTGCAGTCTATGATTCGGCATCAGCAGCAGAGTGTGCATGGCATGTTGCCGGTATGGAGTCTGATGGGGAATGAAGGCTGGTGTATGAGCGGTTATCATGCTGTATCTGCTTTGGCTGACGCGATTGTCAAAGGTGCCGGAATATCCGTCCGGGAGGCTTTGCCGGCGATGGATCATACGGCAAATGTGTCTTATTATGAAGGCATTGAAGCGTATAAACGATTGGGATATGTGCCTTTTGATCAGAGTGGAACGGCTGCATCTACTACGTTGGAATATGCTTATGACGACTGGACCATTTACCGGGTGGCTTTGTTGGCGGGAGATAAACGGTTAGCCGATATTTATAAGAAAAGGGCGGATAATTATCGGAATGTTTTTGATGCTTCTGTCGGTTTTGCCCGCCCTCGCTATAGCAACGGCGAATTTAAGAAAGAGTTTGATGCTATGCAGACCTACGGTGAAGGTTTTATTGAAGGAAACTCATGGAATTTCTCTTTCCATGTGCCGCATGATGTAACCGGATTGATCGGGTTGATGGGTGGTGAAAAGAAATTTGTCAACCGGCTGGACACACTCTTCTCTATGGCACTTCCCCGGAAATATTATGAAAAGAATGAAGATATCGCCGAGGTGAGTTTGGTAGGAGGGTACGTGCATGGCAACGAACCCAGTCATCATATTCCCTATTTGTATGCATGGACTTCCCAGCCCTGGAAAACACAATATTGGGTGCGTGAGGTGATGAACCGGATGTACAAAAATGATATTGACGGCCTGGGGGGCAATGACGATTGCGGGCAGATGTCTGCCTGGTATCTGTTTACGGCAATGGGATTCTATCCCGTTTGTCCGGGTACCGATCAATACGTGTTGGGAGCACCTTATCTTCCATACATCCGTATGAATCTGCCTAATGGAAACACTTTTGAGATAAAAGCACCGAAAGTGAACGATCGCAACCGCTATGTTCGACAGGCAAAGCTCAACGGAAAAGTTTACGATAAAATGTATATTACCCATGCCGATCTCTTGGCAGGGGGAATACTTGAATTTGAAATGTCTGCTTCTCCAAACAAGAAGAGAGGGCTTGCCAAGGAGGCTAAACCTTATTCGATGTCTGAGGAGTAGAACGTTTTCAAACATTCTGTCCGGGCTGCTTGTTAATTATTTGATGAACCAAATAATAGAATATGAAAGCAATTTTTTCTTTTGTAGCAGTCTTGGTACTCTCATTATCGATGGCTGCGCAGAGTAAATCGTTCTATGACTTCTCTGTGAAGACCATAGATGGCAAAGAGTATAAACTGGCAGACCTTAAAGGCAAGAAGGTATTGGTGGTTAATGTCGCTTCCAAGTGCGGACTGACGCCACAGTATGCCGAGTTACAGGAGTTGTACGATCAGTATAAAGATCGGAATTTTGTGATTATAGCTTTTCCTGCCAATAACTTTATGGGGCAAGAACCGGGTACGAACGAAGAGATAGCCAAGTTCTGTTCGGCAAATTATGATGTTACTTTCCCGATGATGGCCAAGATTTCGGTAAAGGGTAAAGATATGGCTCCACTTTATCAGTGGCTGACTGAGAAGAAACTGAACGGGAAGCAGGATGCGCCCGTACAGTGGAATTTTCAGAAGTTTATGATTGATGAGAATGGAAATTGGGTTGGTTTCGCAGCTCCTAAAGAAAGTCCTTTTTCTGAGACTATTATCAGTTGGATAGAAAAGAAGTGATTTAATGTGTCAAAACTCACCACAGAGGACACAGAGTAACACAGAGACGATTTTAAGTTGTTGATTATTAATAAAAAGACTCTGTGCTACTCTGTGTTACTCCGTAGTGAAAAGAGTTTCTACACAGCCTCTTTGGGGGAAGTAGAAGAGAAAATCCCTGCTTTTTCTATTTCACTTTCAAAGTTCGGTGTGAAGACACCTTTTCCTAAATTCGTTTTGATTTCTTCATAGCTCCAGAAACGTCCGCCATCTAATTCATCGCTGGGATGTATTGCTCCGTCGTATACTGTTTTATGCACAAAGACTAACTCCCGTTCACGGGAAGACTCAAAGACATAACTTGTCAGGAGTTCCGGTGTGAAGTCCGTGATACCTAATTCTTCGGCGACCTCTCTCTTTAAAGCTATTTCTACACTCTCTCCCAGATCGATGTGTCCGCCTACGGCGGTATCCCATTTGCCCGGCTGTATATCCTTCCATTCAGGGCGTTTCTGCAAGTAAAGTTCACCTTTTGAGTTGAATACGTGCAGATGGACAACCGGATGCAATAGCTTGCTTCCGCTATGGCATTCGCCGCGTGTAGCAGCTCCTGTAATAGTTCCCTGTTCGTCTACGATGGGAAACATTTCCTGATTATTATCGCTTTGCATATCTTAAGGTATTAATAAGGATGAATCGCCGTAGCTCAGGAAGCGGAAATCGTGGCTGAGTGCATAGTCGTAAATTGTACGCCAGTTCCCTTTGACAAATGCCGAGACCAATAATAGCAGGGTGCTCTGTGGCTGATGAAAATTGGTAACCATTGCTTTGACTATTTTGTATTTGTACCCCGGAGCAATAATAATTTGTGTACTGGTGTGCAATGCTTCCATACCGTGACGGTCGAGATAACCTAATATCTTCTGTAAAGCTACAACAGGGCGTACGTCACATTCCGTTTCGTAAGGTTGCCACTGTTTTACACGCAATTGTTCTTCCGTAGCTTCCGGGTTGTTGGCCAGCGTTACACCGATGTGGTAGAGACTTTCAAGGGTACGTACGGAAGTTGTTCCTACGGCAATGGCACAAGCGTCGTGGTCTATCAGCTTTTTGATAATACTGCGTGATACGGATATATATTCCGTATGCATTTCGTGTCCCTCTATCTCTTCACTTTTTACCGGTTTAAAAGTACCGGCGCCAACATGGAGGGTCAGTTCCTCGAGGTCGATCCCTTTTTCGGTCAGGGCATCCAGTACACGAGGGGTGAAATGTAAACCTGCCGTAGGAGCGGCCACCGAGCCTTTTATTTTTGAATAGACTGTCTGATAGGTCTCTTTATCACTTTCTTCCGTATCCCGGTTGAGATATGGAGGGATGGGTAACTCGCCGAATACTTCAAGAATATCGGCAAAGGTGACTTCCGGATTATCCCAGTTGAAATCTATCCAATGACTGGTTCCACGACACTCGCCACGAGTAGCCGTCAGGGTGATGGGGAAACCTTTTACAGTCATTTCACGACGTAACGGACCGTCTTTCCATTTTTTCAGGTTACCGATCATGCAAAGCCACGCCGCATGTTCCGTTTGCTGGAAATTGAGTACATAGTCGTTAGGTTGAATCGGTTCCAGACAAAAAACTTCGATTAAGGCTCCTGTCTCTTTGCGGAAATGGAGTCGTGCCTGAATAACCTTGGTATTGTTGAATATCATCAGACTTCCGGCAGGCAAGTGTTCCGGTAAGGAGGTGAATACATCTTCGCTGACTTCGCCGTGACGGTAAATAAGTAACTTAGACTGGTCCCGCATAGGCAACGGGAATTTAGCGATACGTTCATCCGGCAATGAATAATTGTATTCGCTAATACGGATATGTTTCGGGTTTTCTTTCATCATTTCTTTCTTTGCGACGACAAAAGTAGTTATATTTGCCTTAATTTGTAGATTGTAAATGGTAAATTGTAAACAGAACGATGAAAATAGGTGATAAAGTGCGCTTCCTCAGTGAGGTGGGCGGAGGAATCGTAAAGGGATTCCGGGGAAAAGATATTGTATTGGTGGAAGATGCTGATGGATTTGATATCCCGATGCAGATACGCGAGTGTGTGGTGATCGATACGGATGATTATAATATGACCCGGAAGGCTGCTCCTGCGCCAAAGAAACCCGAAGAACCCGTCAAACCGGTAAAGCCTGAGATTCCGGTAGTTCGTCCGGCCGAAGTGCGGGGTGGTGATGTTTTAAATGTTTTTCTGGCTTATGTGCCCGAAGACGTGAAAGCTATCAGCAGTACTTCGTTTGAGGCTTATTTGGTAAATGACAGCAATTATTATTTGTATTATACGTATCAGAGTGCCGAAGGAAAGGCTTGGAAAACCCGTTCGCATGGACTGGTGGAACCCAATACGAAGCTTTTGCTGGAAGAGTTTACTAAAGATATGCTGAATGAAATGGAGCATGTAGCTGTTCAGTTCATTACTTTTAAAGATGGACGGACAGCACCTTTGAAACCTGCGGTTTGTGTGGAGCTGCGTATCGATACGGTGAAGTTCTATAAGCTGCATACATTCCGTGAGTCGGACTTCTTTGAACAGCCGGCTTTGGTTTATGATATTGTGAAAGACGATGTTCCTACCCGTCAGGTATTTGTTTCGGCTGAGGAACTGCAGTCTGTACTGATCCGGAAGAAAGAAGTGGATAAACCTAAGTCACAACCGATTGTGAAACGTGGTGGAAAGAATGAAATTCTTGAAGTGGACTTGCACATCAACGAGCTGCTGGATGACACACGTGGCATGGGGAATGCCGAGATACTGAATTATCAGTTGGATAAATTCCGTGAAGTGATGGAGAAGTACAAAACCAAACGTGAACAAAAAATAGTTTTCATTCATGGCAAAGGTGACGGAGTGCTTCGTAAAGCATTGATTGATGAATTAAAGCGAAAATATAGTAATTGCCGCTATCAGGATGCTTCATTTCAGGAATATGGCTTCGGAGCAACCATGGTGACCATTAAATGATGCTTCTATGCCTGTTTTTGGGATGTGCGTGTTTCTGAAATTAGAGAGGTGACAAAAAAGGAAATTAAGTGAATTGATGCAGTGTAAACGGGTGGAAGGATGAAGGAAATGTGGATAATTACTAAAATTATACATTGATGTATTATACATTGATGTATAATTTGTATCTTTGTTCTATGATAAAGAAGGAAACAGCTTATGAAATCACCTTTTCAGTATGGTACACTGGTCGATAAAGAGAATTTTGTCAACCGGGTAGAAGAACGCAAACAACTGAAAGAGTTGTTAGGTTCGGGTATTAACGTAATGCTCATCTCTCCACGTCGTTGGGGAAAATCTTCACTTGTCAAAGTAGCGATGGACGAGTTGATGCATGAAGATAAACAGGTTCGTGTCTGTTATATCGATGCATTCAGTATCAAGACCGAATCCGAGTTCTACCGGATCTTTGCCCGTGAAGTCATCGCTTGCGCTGCATCTACGCTTGAAAAACGATTGGAAGATGTAAGACACTTTTTGAAAACTGTTTCACCCAGTATCACGCTGAAAAGCACCCCTACCGATACGATGTCTTTTGACTTGAAATTCGAATTGGAAGAAAGGGATGTTATGGAAATACTGAAATTGCCCGAAAAGATAGCCATAGCCAAAAGCATACGGCTGATAGTCTGCATCGACGAATTTCAACAACTGGCACAACTATCCGGCTACAGAGATCTGGAAGGTAAAATGCGTTCTGTCTGGCAAAAACAGCAACAAGTATCTTATTGCTTCTACGGAAGCAAACGACACATGATGCTGGATATTTTCAACAACTCATCCAATCCTTTCTATCGTTTCGGGCAGGTACTATTCCTGCAAAAGATTAAGAAGGAGGAGTGGCTACCTTTTATCGTCAATGCCTTCAAGCGGACGAATAAAGAAATCAGCAAAGAGCAAGCCGAACAGCTGTGTGACATCGTGAAGTGCCATTCATGGTATCTGCAACAGTTGTGTTACTTCGTCTGGAGTGGCACTTCCGACAAAGTGACTGACGAAACCATTGAAATGCGTACCCGGCAATTGATAGATACCAATATGCCTATGTTCATGAATGATACTGAAAATCTGACCGCTGCGCAAACTGCCATGTTACGTGCCGTAGCCAATGGTGAATACCGCTTCAATTCTATTCCTGTAGTGCGGAAATATGAATTGGGAAGTGCACAAACCATCACCCGCAACAAACGCATGCTGACCGAACGTGATTTTATTGAGAAGGAGGGGGAACTGTATGTGTTTTCTGATCCTGTATTCGAACTTTGGTTTAAGAGGGAGTATTGTTGAGCTGAATTGTAAGGGGAAAACCGGCTGTTTAACAATGTTAATGTCAAATTCCGTTTATTTTATTCTTGTGTGCAAATAACAAGCCTTTTGCATTTAAAACACTTGTTATTTGCATTCAAAGAATAAACTTTAACTCTGTGTTAAAACAAAGCTTTTACTGACAGATGTTTTGTACTTTGAATAGCTTGTTTTTCAGCTTGTTAAGTTTGACCTTTACTTCTTTGTCTCACTGAAGGTCTCTGCTGGCTAAAACCGATATACTTGCTTTTTTGTCAACTATACACAGAGGACTTGCACTATCCGTTTATTTCCTTTTTGCCTTATTCAGTGCCGCTATCAGATACCTTCCTTTTGCCCCTATGTCACTCCAGCAAGTGTTGGCAATCAGTCGCCACACCGTCGCTGGTACTATTGTGTTATGATGTATTTTATTTTAATACAGTGATTTATGAAAAAGTGTTTTGAAAAGGGTAACGGTTTAACAACGTGTTAACTGCCTTTGTTTTCAGTGTTCTTTCATTCCTCAAATAACTCCATCACAAAGATTCTATCTTTTTCAGAAGTAACAAAAGTATTCTAAGAAAGATAGCTAAAAGTATGAAATCGAAAACAGAGCAACACATAGATACTTTAGTTTCTTGATAATCAAAAATATAAAAAACGACTATGAAAACTTCTGAAAAATATATTCAGTGAATATTAATTTATATCTTTGTCGCTGAAAATATATCTCACTGAATATGAAAAGTTAAATAAGGAGAACAGAAGTAATAGTGAATATATCAAATGAGTAAGTATATTATGAATTGCATTTAGATTATGCTTTTAGAAAAACTACTTAAAGAATTTAATCTTAGCATCAATACTTTTAATTTAGAGGAATCTAAGTTATTTGACCAATATTTTGAACGGATATTGATTAGTAAAGGTACATTTTTAATTAAGGAAGGAGAAACAGAAAGGTATAGTTATTTCGTTTTTGACGGGATATTACGTTGTTGGCTTTTTAATCATAAAGGAGAAGAACAAGTTTTTTGGTTTTGTAAAGAGGGTACGTTTTCAATGTCAAACATATCTTTTACATTACAAACAAAGTCTGCATTTAATGTGCAAACAATTGTAGATAGTGTTATTTACCGAATAGACAAGAAACAAGTAAATGAACTATATACTGCTATCCCTAAGGTGAAAACTGTATTTGAAGAATTGAATGCTATATTGTTGAATAAACTCTTGAAAAGAAATATCGACTTGATTAAATATTCTCCTGAACAGTATTATCTACGGATGATTGAAGAATATGGCATTACGTTAAACTATATACCACTAAAAGATATAGCTTCTTATTTGGGTATCACACCACAGGCTCTAAGCCGAATCCGCAAACGTATTTTTTAACTTAGGTTCAGTGCTTTGAATGTATGAATCCCGAACTTTGCGGTTTTGAATAGCAATAACAATCATGATTAGAAAAATTAAAATTACAGACTATCCACGTTTGATGGAAATTTGGGAAAGTGCAGTATTGAGTACACACGATTTTCTTAAAGAGGAAGATTTTCTATACTATAAGGAACAACTTCCAGTATATTTTCAGCATGTCACTCTATTCGGATTTGAACAAGAGGGAACCTTAATCGGATTTATGGGAATTGCAGAAGGAAATCTTGAAATGTTATTTGTAGACAATAATTATCGAGGCACAGGAATTGGGAAAAATTTAATTACTTATGCTATAGATAATTTACAAGTAACAAAAGTCGATGTGAACGAGCAGAATATTCAGGCTGTAGGTTTTTATAAATATATAGGCTTTAACATATACAAAAGGTCAAATGTAGACGGAGAAGGTAAAGAATATCCTATTTTACACATGCAGTTGTAGTTTCTGTTCAATTATAAACAGATTCCTTTAATTAAAGATGTAATATTCCATTTGAATGAAATGGTTTACGAAAAATCATTGCAGAGCTTAAATAAGTGCATCTATCGCTTACTTAAACTCTGTTTTAATTTATAATAAAACAATTATTACAACAGAGATTTTTCCGTCTATTGTCGGAATATTCGCAGCGTAAAGTTTCTGCATCCGAATTTGCAGAAGCTATTGAAGAATTGGCTACACATTTAGCTGATTTCAGTTTCAACGAACAGGATTATAGCGTTTTACTTCGTTATTTCTCCTTTGGTTTGCATCGGCTTAAATCGTATCGTGTGTGGTTTGAGCAAGAAAAAAATGCCCTATTTGCATTTAATTGATGAAGCAATAGGATTACTAAATAATGAAATGCGCATTGTCGAATGGCGTATTAAATACCCCGAACAGTTTCAGCAACACTGAGTAAGGGAAATTGGGTAACTGGCAAGGATAACTCCATATAGCAGGCCGTAGGCTACAAAAACGAGGTAAGAAGGTTAGGGTTCTTAGTTCGTTCCTCTTTCTCGAAACTCGCCAGATATGCTTCCGTAGTCCTCAGGTCGGTATGTCCCAAGGATTCCTTATATAAGAGATGTTGGCTCCGCTTCGTTTCAATACGGTAGCGTATGAGTGTCTTGCGGTGCATGTGGTGATATTGCCGATACCCAATTCTTCACCTATCAACTCCATATGCTTGTTGATTCGCTTGACAACATCGCATACAATCGCTTTACGCTCTATGGTTGTCTGATTCCCTTTCATATAGGGAAATATATAATTATCGGGTAATGGCTTGTTTCCCCACTTGCCAATTATTGCCTCTAATTGGGGGAAACAACCGCACGTATCTCTTACTAATGTACTTTGGTAGAACTGCATAGTACCGATTCTTTCTTCGTTTCTCAGTTTCTCGATCTTAGCACGTATGGCACACTGTTCAGGGTGTCACCGGTAGCCTTTCCTAAACGCAAATCGAGCGTATTGAAAGAGAATGTTCCTTTTCTGCTAGAGCTTCAACATTCATACGAACCAAAGAAAAACTGCTTTCAATGGCTTATCTGATTTTCCTGCTTTCAGAAGATTTGCTATCCGGCAGCTTGCTCCACTCTTCTTTCGTCATGCAGATACCAATAGAATAATACTTGGGCCTTCTTTGATAGTAAACCTTGATTTTAACAGGATATTTACCTTCTTTGTTGGCTGTACGTGCATCAAGTACCGTAGAGACCATGATACCGTCTTTTGAATAATTATACATAATTTTAGGATTACCCGCAAGCGGAATTGCTTACGATAGTCTATATATCCTCTTTTGAACGGAAATATAAACGTTTTAAAGCTTTTTGAATATTGGTTTTGAGTAGTTTAGATGTTAATTTCAAATGGGTAAAAAACAGAAAAAACACAATCAAGAAGATAACATATTAAAAATAAAGACTATATAGCTTTCCAAAAACAAAAACTGGGCATAAAATCATTATAAATAGAAATTAGGGAAACTCCTATAATAAATGTTAACAACAAGATCCTATAACATTAATTTCCCAGCCCTAAATATAGCAAACAGGATTTCAAATACTATTTTAAGATTTTATCTTAATGAAACATGAAATAATAAACAATAATATTTCATATATTTGGATAATTACAGCTGTTTTTTATAGAAATGACCGATACACTGACAAAAGAAAAAAGAAGCTATTTAATGTCTACAGAATGATTATTCTTTGATTTTTGATTTGGAGACCGTGAATTTATGATTAACTTTGTAAGTACTCATATTTTAGCAGTAATACCAATAAATATATGATAGATGCTTATATTTTATCGCTTATAAATAAAACACCCGACTCTTTAATGTCGGGTATTGCTCAGCGCGTTAAGCAAAGGCGATTGGAAAAGGGATGGACGCAAAATATGCTTGCAACAAAGGCAGGGGTTTTCTTGGCCTCTTACAGGCGTTTTGAGACATCTGGAGAAATATCTCTGCGTTCATTAGTAATGCTTGCTTTTGCATTGGAGATGACGGATGAATTTGAAAATCTTTTCAGTCGGAGGAAATTTCGGAGTGTTCGATGATAGTTTACCTGACGGTTGGGGGAATCTTTTGCTTGATCGTTATCTACAGGAAAAAGGAATAAATCCATATAAACTCAATGTTTTAGAACGGCTGTCGCTCATTGGTTCTACCGGACGTGGAGCATTGGAATATCGACCAGATAAAAGCATAGTCACAGACGATGAGTTTCTTGATTTTGACCGTTTGTCCAAAGAGGTTGAAAAGATACTTGAAAGCAAGGAGAGTGATGGCTCTGTCGATTTGCTTTATAAATATGGAGGTTCATCCGGTGGGGCTCGACCGAAAGTGTTTGCTAAGATAGATGGTCGTGAGTGGCTCGTGAAGTTTAAAGCAACAAGTGATCCTGTTAATGTGGGAGAAATAGAATATAACTACTCAATACTTGCTAAAGAGTGTGGAATACGAATGGCAGAAACTCGCTTGGTTAATGGTCGCTATTTTGGAGTAGAACGATTTGACCGAACCCCTCAAGGTAAAATTCATACTATAAGTGCTGCCGGATTGCTACACGCTAATTATAGGATACCGAGCCTTGACTACTCTCTACTATTAAAGTTGACACTGAACCTTACTAAGGACATGGAGCAGGTCGCAGAAATGTTTCGTTTGATGGTATTTAATGTCCTTATTTTCAACCGAGATGATCATGCTAAAAACTTCTCGTTTCAATGGATTGATGGAGAATGGAAACTTTCGCCTGCATATGACATTTTGCCAAGTAGCGGATTTAATGGCTATCATACTACAACTATAAATGGTAAAGGAGAACCGAAGCTTGCAGATATTATTACGTTGGCAAATGAAATAGGATTATCTAAACAGTATGTAAATTAGGCAATTGAAGAACTGATAGAAAAATGTACTGCGAAAAAGATGGTAAAATACAAATTAAGATAATTAGCTTGTATTGTTTGCTGTATATGGAGTAGATAGTGTGTTGACTATCGTTCTTCGATCTTGCTGAGTGGAATATAGTGCTAACCCTCTTCGCGGTTGTCGGTGATTGGTATAAAAATAAAAGACCGGTGTCAGTTCATTCGACGACACCGGCCTTTTATCCTTTTATTCATCAATCAAGTTCCTACTTTACTTCGATGCCCTTGTTCTTCAAAGTCATATTCAGTATTGTAGTATACTTCGTGTACTGTGCATCCGTCAACGTTTTTTTCATCAACTTCAGATTTCCGTAGACAGCGTTACGAACCAGGGTGTCTTTATTCTTTTTTGACGTAGTGGCTCTTCCCATCTGCTCGTCAAAGTAGTTACAAATGTTGGCTACTTCTTCTGCCTGTACAGAAGATAAATTCAGGTATTTACCCAATTTATTCACATTGATGTTACCTTCCCATTTTGCAACTGTAGGTTGATTTTCTGCTGCAAATGTGGTGGCAGCAAGGCAGAGTGCTGCTACTAATGTTAATCCTAATCTTTTCATAATACCTACTTTTTTAATTGTTATTCCTGAAAACTAATCTTTGTCCTTATCCTTATCATAAGGACCCTTAATACCTATTAAAAACAATTGTTAAGCTCTTAGCTTTTTCTTTTTACCTATGCAAATATACAAATATGTTGTTCAACATAAAAGGGATAGGGAAGGGAAGTAGGCAATAAGGTGTCATTTCTTGATGTATATCAAGAAAGAAGTGTGAAAAAGATAATCTTATTACGAAAATTGAAACAGTTTTGTAATAAGATGCCTATATGGAACAGAATAGTGTCACCAGAAACGGCACGCTAAAGTCCACAATGAAACCATGAAAGATAGAGACTATGACGAATTCCTGCCCTGAACAACGGGTGATAATGGGAAGAGTCGTATCCATAGTGGTAGCTCCTCCGACAGAAATGGGGGCCAGTTTTCCGAAGAACTTTACCAATAAAGGAGCACAAAGCAAGGCGATGATTTCGCGCATGATATTTGAGAGCAGTGCGATGGTTCCCAGTTCGGCTCCCTTGTATTCGGTGATGAAAATGCTTGAGAGTGAATAATACCCGAATCCGGAACCCACTGCCATGCAATCGGCCGGTGAGCGATGCGATAGAAAGAGACTGACTACGGCACATCCTGCCAGTGTGCCCAGAATGGTCATTACGGGCAGGAAGAGTAAGCGCGGATTCAGTGACCGGAAACTTTTCAATGTTTGCGGATCATTGCCTATGCTGATGCCGACACAAAACATCAGCCCGCATAAAGCATAAAAACTGAGTTTGCTTTGGCTGAAATCATATGGAATCAGATGATAAAGCCCGCACAGGGTGCCGATGATAAAAAAAGAGACGATAATAAGGCTGCCTTTCATGGCTTCACCTCCTTCTTCTGATAGCGTGCATAAAGCAGATACCATAGTCCCCATGCAGCCAGTGTGCTTCCGGCTACGGCTGCTGTGGTGATGATGAAGGCTTCCAGCCCGATGGCGTGCAGTCCTTTCACGATGGCTTCATTGCCTCCTACGTCGATGCCGAGGAGGAAGAGCAACAGCCATATTAATAATGTGATGACTTTATGTATCCATGTGAGCCTTTTGCTCCGTAACAGGTAGCCAAGCAGCATGCCTGTAAGCATGATTCCGATTATTATAAACATATAAATGTGCTTTTAGGGCACAAAGATAGTGGTTTCTTTATAAATCCGGCATCGTTGGGGGAACTGCGTGGTTTTTAACCGTCAGCATGTAGTTGGTTTCTGCGCTGAATCCAACCATTCCGGTACCGCCATTCACATTGCTGGGGAAAGCAATGGGCTCACTTAAGGTATTGTCATAGGCATCTGAGTCGAGCAGGTTCAGTGCTCTCAGATAATAATATTCTTTTTCGGTGATGCTGAGTATGCGGATATAGACATCTGTTTTTATCCATGTATATTCACTTCCCCAGAATCCCCATCCGTAAATATCGTTATAGACAGTCATTGTATAACTTCCGTCCGCGAAACGTGAGTCGTCAAATATGGCATACTTGTTAGTGACACTGCCGAACAGGCCGTTTTCGTCATCTTCTTCCGTACTTGGCTTGCCGTCGGTCAATACCACGTCTTCGTTTGTTTGCAACTTAAAACTTTTCAACATGGCCGATCCCCAGTTAATCTGCTCACCTTGTTGCCAATAGTATTTCCAGTATTTCCGCTGTTCCACAATGATCCGATAGAAATTCTTCTCTCCCGGACGGTCGTTTATTTTGATTTGATAACGGAGATGTCTTCTCGGCGGAGTCCCGTAACCATAGTTACTTGGTATTCTCATGATAGAGACTGTATCTACCTTTTCTATCTTCCCGACAGGTTGGGGTACGGTGACTTCTGCCCATGCATGATATGCACCGTCATCTGTCATGGCGTCTATGCGGACTACATCGCCCGGATGGAAAGTGCTGTTGATATAAAAACGTCCTTTATCGCTGCTGTACGGATCGGGGCGCAGCGTTTCGCTGAGAGAACCGTTAATGCGTACTTCCACAGTGGCTCCGTTGATTTGTCCGATTTGGTTTCTGCCGGTAAAGTTCAGGAACAGTTCGTTGTAAGTGCTATCGGCGTTGATGATGGCGTTCATCACCAGTTTAGGAGGATTCTCCTTCAGATCGAAAGGGAGATCGTGGTTGCAGGCTGTGGCAGATATAATAACCAGCAGGAACAGGAGTATGTCGTGAATGGATCGTTTCATAAATACTTAGAATTTATATGTATAACTGAATGAAGGAATACAAGGCAACAAGGTGAATTTCCGGATGACCGGTATGCGGTTGCCTTGTGCTTGTTCGCCTTGAGTATATTCAGTCTTTTTGTAGGTGCGGTATACCAAGGTAGGGTTCATGGCATTGTATACATTATATATACTGACGTTCCAGATACGCATGCCATGCCGTGTTTTCTTGCTGAAATTAACACCTACATTGAGCCGGTGCGTGGCGGGAAGGCGATAGTTGTTGCGGTGCTTGACATAATCTCCTTCTTGTATCGATGAATTGTTATCGCCCGGACGGATGATAGCCGTCAGTTCAGTGGGGATTGTGGTTGTACCTCCGGTGGTAAATATCCAAGAGGCACTTACGTCGATTCGTTCGTTGAACCGGTGGTTGAGGGTCAGGTCTATATTGTGCCTCCGGTCATATTTATATGGAAAGCGTGCCCCATTGTTTATCCCTCCTTTGGCAAACTTACGGTCACTCTTGGCCAATGTATATGCCAGCCATCCGGTTGTCTTCCCGATGGTTCTCTGTGCCATGAATTCTATACCCATGGAGCGTCCGCGTCCCATCTCCACTTTGTCTTCCCATCCGGTGGAAGAGCCGAGGAAACTGACTCCGTCTTTGTATTCAAGCACATTTTTCATCCCCTTATAGTAGCTTTCTACCGAGAACTCCCATCCGTCGATTCCTGTGTAATAGCCACCCAACGATACCTGATGCGCCTGCATCGGTTTGATTTTATTGGTTACCGGCACCCACAGGTCGGTGGGCATGGCGAACGGCATGGATGAAATCAAGTGTACATACTGGCTCATTTTGGTGTAAGAAGCTTTGATTACGATGTCCTTGTTGAGCTGATAGCGTGCGGAGATGCGGGGTTGTATGGAGAAATAGTTCTTCTTTTGCACTTGGAAAGTCGAGAAGTGCAGGCCCAGATTCATACGCAGGCGACTGCTTAGATTGAAGTTATCTTCAAGGTAGGCAGATGCTTCGTGGGCAAGGATTTCGCTGTTAGAGGCGGTATAATACGTCGTATCCCGCTCGATGGTTTCTCCGGTCTTGTCGAATATCTTTGAGGTGGATACTTCCGGACGGAAACTATGGTGCAGGTATTGCATTCCGAACTTGACATGGTGTGCGGGGATAGGATTATAGTCAAAATCTATCTGAGCACTCCAGTCCCGGATTCCCGATTTATAGTCGGCTTTATAGCGGTTCCAGGTTATTTGGTTGTTTGTATGTATCTCGTTCTTGGTGAACGTGCTGACGTCAAACTTATAGTTATTGAAAGCGACTGTGGTATTGCTGAACAGCTTGTTGTTAAAGATGTAATTCCAGCGTCCCGAAACGATGGTGTTGCCCCAGTTCATTTTTCCGCCGTCCTTGTACTTGTCTTCGTCACCGTAGTAAGTGTCGTCATACTTTGTCATGAAATGGTCTTTGCCATTGTATGCACTGAGGAAGAGGCGGCTCCGGTCGGAGAATTTATGGTTGATTTTGGCATTAATGTCATAAAAGTAATAACTGTACTTTTCCTCTTTCGGCATGAAGGGTTTGGCCAACAGGTCGATGTAGGAGCGGCGGGCAGAAATGTTGAAAGAAGTCCGGTCCTTGATGATCGGCCCTTCGAAATTGAGTTTGCTGGTCAGGAGTCCTATACTGACTACGCCATGATAGTTCTTCATGTCGCCATCATTGGTGCGTACGTCAATTACGGAGGAGAGGCGTCCGCCGAAGCGGGCGGGGAAAGAACTTTTGAAGAGGGTTACTTTCTTTACGGCTTCGGGAGTGAAGACAGAGAAGAATCCTAATAAATGGTCTACGTTGTACACCGGTACACCGTCCAGCAAGATCAGGTTTTGGTCGGGGCCGCCGCCACGTACATACAATCCGGCAGATCCTTCCATCCCGGCCTGTACGCCCGGCATCAACTGGATGGCTTTCATTACATCTGCTTCTCCCAATATGCTGGGAGTGTTTTTTATTTGTGTCATCGGTATCTCGCTGGCCCCCATTTGAGTGGCCATGATCCCCGATTCGGCCTTGTCCGATACGATGACCACTTCTTGCAGCATGTTATTGTCTTCCATCCGGATGTTCAGCAGGGTGTCACGGGTCAGGGTCAGTGCGTGTTGCTGGCTGGTGTAACCCAAATAGGAGAAGCTCAACTGAGCTTCTCCTTCCGGCAGCGTAATGCTGTAGAAACCGTAAGGATTGGTGGTGGTTCCTTGATGATGACGACTCTCAAGAATATTGGCACCAATCAGCGTTTCGGCAGACGCCCCGTCGGTTACGTATCCACTGATAGTAAACCTGCGGCTTACGGGTTTGGGGGGGATTTTTTGTAACAGGATGTGTTTCCCTGTTATTTTATAGCTTATCGGTTCGTTGGCAAACAACTGGTTCAGAACTTCTCCGAGAGGTTTCTTCTGTACGTTGAGGCTGACTTTATGGTCGAGTTTCACTTCTTCACCGTAGATAAAAGAGAAACCGGTGGCTTGTTCTATATGCCGGATAATCTCTGAGAGGCTGGTGTTTTGCAGCTTGAGGGTGATCCTGGGCTCCGGTGTCTGCGCGTTGATAGTTGAAAAGAATATGGAAACCACACACATCAGAATGTAACTTCTGATGTGGTGGAAATCCGGATTGGATTTTCTCATGTTTAGTTAAGTTTAGTAGTAATCGTTATTTCTTCATTGTTGTGTGAATAGTTGAATTTACCGACTGTATGCAGCAGATCGAGAATCTGGTCGAGTCCTTCTCCGTCGGAGAATCGTGCCGTGATCCGGTAGTTCTGCAATGCTTTGTCTGCTATGGAGATGTTTACACCAAACGTGTTGGACAACTGTCGGGCGATCTCCTGCAGGGGGAGGTTGTTGAAGACTAATTCGCCATTCCGCCAAGCTATCTCTTCGGCAGCGCGATCTGAAACTTCAAGGGTCATGCTCTTTTTCACCTTATTATATATAGCACTTTCGTTTGGCTTCAGAACCATGCGCACAGAATTGGCTTTATTGCTCACCACCACGGAACCTTCGAGTAGGGTGGTTTTCACTTCCGGATCGTCCGGATAGGACTCTACGTTGAAGTGAGTTCCCAGTACCTCTACATTGACCGACTCTGTCTGTACGATGAAAGAGTGTTCCCGATTCTTCGTCACTTCGAAATAGGCTTCTCCTTTCAAGTCTACTTCCCTGTGTTTCCCTTTGAATTTCTCGGGATAGGTGAGAGAGGAGAAATGGTTCAGCGTCACTTCCGTTCCATCGGGTAACTTTATAGTCCGTGTGTCGGCCAGTGTAGAAACGGTTTGCAACGCGGCAGGTTTCAGATAGCAATAAGTGCTCCATCCGATGTAGCAGAACAAAGCGATGGCGGCTACTGCCGAGAAAATACGTATAGAGAAAAGCCGGTGTGCCGGACGTGGCAATCGCTTCTCTAATATCTGATAGCTTGCCGCTGCCGAGAATCTTCCTCTGGGCGAGCGGGTGGAGGCTATGAGTTTCTCCAATAATCGGTTAAGTTCCTGGTCGGTATACTTCATTTTTTATTTCGTTATTTTTTCACCAGCCGGATAGACATTTGGGTCGTTTCCGACTTGCCGTTCTGAGGCCGGCAGACAAGCTGAATGTATTCATTCGTTCCCACTTTCTGGGGATAGACCATAATAGTGGCTTTGGCCGATTTACTGCCTCCCTTGATGGTGACTTTATTATCTTTAATCTTAAAAAACTGTGCCGAAGGGCTTCCGGGCTTCGTCGGACGTGAGGGTGATTCGATGAAGACAATCCGGTCTTCTTTCGTTTTATCAACCGCAATGATCTTTACTTGGAATTCGGCTTCCGCAGTATTCTTTTGGTAAGAGAAGTCCTGCGCTTTCTTTTCGAATCCCAGATATTCCTTGGGATAGGAGTTGTTGCCGTTTTCGCATGCAGTGAAACACAGTGCCATCGTAAGCAATGCAAAGGTTGTAGGTCTTAATAACTTCTTCATAAGCTAAGTCTTTGTGTTTTGATTAAAATGAATTTCACTGATAAAGACAGAGCGTTCGAAGGATCTCCCTATCGGGGATGTGCAAATAAAAGTTAAACCTTGTCCATCGTTTCCGGTCGGTGGTTCATTGTTTATCGTTCATCGTCAATATCGCTTCTTTCAGTCGGATTGTTGCTTTCTGGAGTTGGGCGTCTACGGTCTTTGTGCTGATGCCCAATTCTTCGGCCACCTGTGCATAGCTTTGTTTTTCTTCGCGGATGCGGATGAACACTTCTCTGCAACGTTCGGGCAGGCGGTCGAGCGCCTTCACATAGATGGCGAACAGCTCTTCACTGATCATTGATTCCTCGGGCGAATCGCTTTGTGCTTCCGGTTCCGGCAATACTTCGGTGGATACGGTTGTGCGCCTGTTCTCTTTTTCCAGATAGTTGAGTGAGGCGTTTTTCACCAGTATGAAGCAATAGTCCTCAATGCTTTTGACTTCGGGCAACGAACTGCGTTGTTCCCAGAGTTTCAAGAATACATCAAGTACGATCTCCTGCGACCATTCTTCCCGCTTTACGTAATAGTAGGCAATGCGGTAAAGCCGGTCGTACGTCATATCGTAGAAGGATCGGAACGCCGTTTGCGAGTCCAGCTCCTTCATTCGTCTTAATAGTTTTCGAACCTCTGATTCGGTCATGACTTTATAATTTTAGTTGTCCACCCGGAGAAGATCGCTCATGATGCTGTCGGAAATAAAAATTCCTTCTCGGGTAAGGCGCAGAGCACCTTCGTGTATTTCTAATTTGCCGTTTTCTAAAGAAGGACGTGCCATCTTGAGGCAGTATTGTTCCAGTTCGGTTCCATAATCGTTGCGGAGGCGTTCGAGTGAAATTCCCCATTGAGTGCGGACGGAGGTAATGACAAATTCATTGTACCGGGTAGTTAAATCCCGTTCTTCCCGTTCAAAGTCCCGTTTGCCACTTTCGATGCCTGCTATGTATTTCTCTATCGACGAACAGTTCCATTCGCGTGTTGCTCCGTCGAAAGAGTGTGCCGACGGACCACAACCGAGGTAACTGGCCCCTTGCCAGTACGAAGTGTTATGGCGTGAATACATTCCCGGCTTGCAAAAGTTGGATATTTCGTAGTGCTCATATCCTGCTTCCTGCAGCCGGTCCATCAATAAGGTGAAGAACCGGACACTGCTGTCCTCGTCCACTTCTTCAACCTGGTGTTTTTGCAACATTCTATAAATAGGAGTACCTTCTTCATAAATCAGGTGGTAGGCCGAAACATGCTCCACATTGAGGGCAACGGCCTGTTGCAGGTCCTTTTCCCAACGCTCTGCTGTCTCACCGGGAAGTCCGTAAATCAAGTCGATGCTGATGTTGCGGAACCCGTAGGTACGGCATAATTCTACTGCACGAATGGCTTGAGTGGCATTGTGGCGTCGCTTCAATAACGTAAGCGTGGCATCATCAAAAGTCTGGATACCCATACTGATGCGGTTGAATGGCAAGCGGGAGAGCATTTGCACATATTCCGGACAGAGGTCATCCGGATTGGCTTCAAGCGTTATTTCATGGCAATTTTCCATTCCGTATACACGCCGGACGGTGTCGAACACTTTCCGGAAGTCCTCTTCATCAAGTTGCGAAGGAGTACCTCCACCAAAGTAGAGCGTTTCTATGGGCTCTCCTTTCAGGTAAGTATATCTCATTTCCAGCTCCTTGCAGAGGGCTTCGATGTAGTGTCCTTTCCGTTCGCTTTGCGTGGTGGAGTAAAAATCGCAATAAATACAGCGTGTCTTACAGAAGGGGACATGTATGTATATGCCTGCCATGATAGTCTGAGTTATTTTTGCGTTTTAAATTGCAAAAGTAAGGTTTTCGTTTTAGTAAACAACTTTGCAGGGCATATATTCTTTCTTATTTAACGGGAGGAAAGTTCCTTTTTAACCATTTGACAATCTGATTATCCGATGATCTCAGAATGCTTTCGTTTTGTGCCGCTCTGAAGGTTGGAGAAAAAAACGCCTGCATTTGCCGGTAGGATTTTCCCATGTGTCACAGATCTGTGATATCTGTTCTCCAATAGATAGCTGTGCGGCGGAATCCTGCCCTTTTTCTTCTATTTCCCTCTTCTTTCGGTGATTCTGTTATATATGGTTTGACTGGCTTTACAGAACAACCGGAGGAGAAAGAGGCATCCATACGGCCTTTTTGTTATAACAATATATGTAATGAGGCAAAACATGAGGAGATTTTCGGAAATGAAGTAAGCATTTCCGGAAAGTGCTTACTTCTTTGGGTCCGAATACTTACTTCTTTTTCCGGAAATACACCGTCTGTTACTGAATCCTATTTCATTCAGTTTGGCAGAAGGTAGTGTAAGCAGATGTGAGGTGGATAATGCTTTTTAATAGATAATAAAGGAAAAGACTTTCATTCTGACAAACGGTTTATTCTCTTCCCGTTTGTATCAACATGTTACATAACATTGTTTAGTAACACTGTCAGTTTTATTGCTTTTCATTTGATTAATGCCTAATTTGCGCCTCAGTAAAAAAAGGGTATGCGAAAAACACATACTGAATCATTCATACTGAATCATTCATTTAAATCTTATATATCATGAAAAAGACCTTAAGAATTTGTTTAGGAGTGACTTTCTTTTTATTTGTTTCTGTTAATGTCTGTTTGTCTGCGTTGAAAAACAAAGATAAAAAAGCGAATATGAAGATGCTTACTTTAGAGTGTCTTGCAATGGGAGAAGGTACTGATACCGGAGAAGGAGGAGGAGGCAACTATTCATGTACAGTAACTGTAGAATGTGGATTTCCTCTATCTGGTTCAGTATCTTGTAGTGGTAAAAAATGTAGTAGAGGACTTGATTGGTTAAATGGTGCCTATGTTGAATGTGATGGAAATAAGACTTATTGCTAAAGGGTAATGAATAGAATATTGATTCTTATTATCGCAATTTTATGTTTTTCTTCTTGTAACAACAAGGAGAAAAATCGTAACTTAATGTATTGTCAGTCGGAAATTAAGATAGAAGAATATCCTGATTCTAGTTTCTTCTCCAACATTACGTGTATGACTTATTATAAGAATAAGATATATGTTTTGGATAAAAAACGGGGAGACATTGTGGCGTTAAGTGATAACTTAAAAGAGATGGAATATGTTAGCAAACATGGTGAAGCCCCTTATGAAACAACATGGCCATTTACCTTTAATGTACTGAATGACACGGTATATGTTGTTGATTTTGGAACAAAGTCAATGAAAAAATTTCATGGAGGAGTTTTCTATGGTGATTTTTCACTTTCAAATGCAAATGAAAACAGATTTAGTCTCAATGATTCTTTAATCTTTTTATCTGCGAATACGGATTCGACAAGTTTTCTAATGATTGATAAATATCACCCAAACAAACAAATCCCAATGGGAAAGGTTGTACGAGAAAAAACTCCTTTTAAAACCATTATATCTAACAAGAAACATATTCTTTATGATCAAGGCAAAGGGATATTTTCGATTTCAAATTGCTACCCTTATATAGAGCAATATAATATTCATGGAGAATATATTAAAACATTTGATATCTCTTCAATTCCTATAATAAAAGAAGCAACAGAAATTGCTAAAAAGAATTCTAATAAAGAGAAATCTGTCTATATATACATACGTGATGCTTATCTTGCAAATGACCATATATATATACTGTGTTCATCACGGAGCTCATCAGGCGATTATCGTGTAAATACTATTTTGAAATTATCAATCAATGACGAAATGAAGCATATCTCTACCTACATTCTTCCACATGATATATATTCTTCTTTTTGTGTTTCAGACACATATCTATTTGCTTCACAAGAAGTGGCAGGAGTAACCATTGAAAAAATAAAAATAGGTGATGCGAAAAAATAAATTCTTTACCTTATTTATATTGCTTTGCATTATATGGGGATGTAGCAATAATCAAAAAAAAGAAAATGATGTTACTAAAACTCCCCAAAAGGATGTTTATAACTTAATAGGGAAAAGGGTAACCTCCATTGATTCTATTGTGTCAAATAAGACTTGTAGAGTTATTTTTCTATTTAACTATTATGATTGTGGGAGTTGTATAGATTTAGGATTCTCTATTACAAAAAAAATAGATTCTCTTTATAGAAATAATAAAGTAGCTATTATTTCAACTATGGGAAGCCCTTCATCTTTCCAGAAACGTAATAAATATTATGAGTATATATATCTTGACTCAAAAGATCTGATAAGAAAAGAATTGAAATATGTTCCAACACCTATAATGCTTTTATTGGATTCTTCAAACTGTATAAAAGACTATATATTCCCTAATACATCAGATGATAGAGAAGTTGTTCCATTTATAGAATCTGTTTTATAAGGAAGCATAAGCCAAGAGGTATATTATATTGGTGTTACCAAGTTCGATAATACGGAAAGTTGTTATCCTAATTCAACTTCGTTTAGAGAGTGCCAAGAGTTTGTGACACTGTGATATCTGCTTAATAAACAGATCCTGTATGTTACATAACATTGTTTAGTAACACTGTCAGTTTTATTGCTTTTCATTTGATTAATGCCTAATTTGCGCCTCAGTAAAAAAAGGGTATGCGAAAAACACATACTGAATCATTCATTTAAATCTTATATATCATGAAAGTATATCAGACTAACGAAATTAAGAACATTGCCCTTCTTGGCAATGACGGCTCAGGAAAAACCACTCTCACAGAAGCGTTGCTCTATGAGAGTGGTATTATAAAACGTCGCGGCAGGATTACTGCCAAGAATACCGTAAGCGATTACTTTCCGGTGGAACAGGAATATGGATATTCCGTCTTTTCAACTATTTTTCATGTGGAATGGAATGGAAAGAAGCTGAACATCATAGACTGTCCGGGCAGCGATGACTTTGTAGGCGCTGCCATGACGGCACTCAACGTAACCGATACAGCTATTTTGCTGCTGAACGGACAATATGGACCGGAAGTGGGAACACAAAATCATTTCCGCTATACCGAAAAACTGGGTAAACCGGTAATCTTCCTGGTGAATCAACTCGATAACGAGAAGTGCGATTATGATATGGTGCTTGAACAACTGAAGTCCATTTACGGACCGAAAGTGGTTCCCGTCCAGTATCCTTTGGCTACAGGCCCGAATTTCAACTCACTGATCGACGTGCTGCTGATGAAGAAATACTCTTGGGGACCCGAAGGTGGAGCACCCACTATTGAAGAGATCCCGGCCGAAGAGATGGACAAGGCTATGGAAATGCACAAAGCCCTGGTAGAAGCCGCTGCTGAGAATGATGAAGGCTTGATGGAAAAATTCTTCGAACAGGATTCACTGACAGAAGACGAAATGCGTGAAGGTATCCGCAAAGGATTGGCTGCACGTGGCATGTTCCCCGTATTCTGTGTATGTGCAGGCAAAGATATGGGTGTACGTCGTCTGATGGAGTTTCTGGGTAATGTAGTGCCCGGTGTATCCGAAATGCCGAAAGTGCACAATACCCGTGGTGAAGTGGTGGAACCCGATCCCGATGGGCCTACTTCACTCTATTTCTTCAAAACAGGTGTGGAGCCGCATATTGGCGACGTTCAATACTTCAAGGTGATGAGCGGAAAAGTGCATGAAGGAGATGACTTTACAAATGCCGACCGCGGTTCGAAAGAACGTGTGGCACAGATTTATGCTTGTGCCGGTGCCAACCGTATCAAAGTAGAAGAGATGGTGGCCGGTGATATCGGCTGTACCGTGAAGCTGAAAGATGTTCATACCGGAAACACGCTAAATGGTAAAGGTGCCGAAAACCGGTTTAATTTTATTAAATATCCGAATTCTAAATATTCACGCGCCATCAAACCGGTGAACGAAGCCGATACAGAGAAGATGATGGTTATCTTGAACCGTATGCGCGAGGAAGATCCGACTTGGGTCATCGAACAATCGAAAGAATTGAAACAGACCATCGTACATGGTCAGGGTGAATTCCACCTCCGTACTTTAAAGTGGCGTCTGGAGAATAATGAAAAACTTCAGGTGAAATTCGAGGAACCGAAGATTCCTTATCGTGAGACCATCACTAAGGCGGCCCGTGCCGACTATCGTCATAAAAAACAATCGGGTGGTGCCGGACAGTTTGGTGAAGTGCACTTGATCGTAGAACCATATTATGAAGGAATGCCGGTGCCCGATACGTATAAGTTCGGTGGACAGGAATTTAAGATTAATGTGAAAGGTACCGAAGAAGTTCCATTGGAATGGGGCGGAAAATTGGTATTTGTTAACAGTATTGTCGGTGGTTCTATCGATGCCCGCTTCCTGCCTGCTATCCTTAAAGGTATCATGTCCCGTATGGAGCAGGGACCTCTCACCGGTTCGTACGCCCGCGATGTACGTGTCATCGTATATGACGGAAAGATGCACCCGGTAGATTCTAATGAAATCTCGTTCATGCTGGCCGGACGCAATGCTTTCAGCGAAGCATTTAAGAATGCGGGACCGAAGATTCTCGAACCTATTTATGATGTAGAAGTCTTTGTGCCTTCCGATAAGATGGGTGATGTGATGGGAGATCTTCAGGGACGTCGTGCCATGATCATGGGCATGAGCAGCGAAAACGGTTATGAAAAGCTGGTCGCTAAAGTGCCTTTAAAAGAGATGGCTTCTTATTCGACAGCGCTCAGCTCGCTTACCGGAGGTCGTGCTTCGTTCATTATGAAATTTGCAAGTTACGAACTTGTTCCGAGTGATGTGCAGGATAAATTAATAAAAGACTTCGAATCCAAGCAAACAGAAGAATAATGTGGTTACAGCCTGCCGGACTGCGGGCTGCAAATGGCTGAACTGCTGAGTTATAAAGCTACGAGGAGTGTACAATGTATGTGCAACTGCTCGTAGCTTTATTCTTTTAAGGCATTCTGCTTGTGGTTGTAGCTGCCGTTACATGCCATTGACAGTTCGTCGGTCGCCTCTTGAAACCTGCTTACTCATTAACAATGATTAAAGAAAGTAGATTTTCTGAAGAGAAATCTTTAATTTTTTATTAAATTTGCAAACCAAAGGCATGTACGTTTTGTTATAGTGGTCAGAATACGACCTAAAAAACGTCTTTCGGTTAATTATAGAGAACATCCTGTTAAAACAGGTTAAGCTGTTAGGAGTGTTAATTAGGGAGTGTTAATTTTGTTGCTATGAAAAAGTCAACAATCTGGATATTAGGCATTATTATGGGTCTTTCCTTTCTGAGTTTGCTCTATTTACAAGTGAGCTACATCGAAGAAATGGTGAAGATGCGTAAAGAACAATTTAATACATCCGTGCGAAATGCTTTGTTTCAGGTTTCAAAGGATGTGGAGTATGATGAAACGCAACGTTGGCTGTTAGAAGACATTACTGAAGCGGAACGTAGAGCACTGGCTCAGTCTTCTTCTACTACCGAACAGAAAAATGGTTTGATTCAGCAATCGGAGCGTTATAGGTTCAAGTCACCGGACGGAACCCTGTATTCGGAGTTTGAACTAAAGATGATTACCACCGAGCCGTCGAAGGTGCCAAAAGCCATGATTTCGGAGAGACATGGCCGGAATACCATTCCGCAGACATCGCGAAGCTTGACCGACGCTATTAAAAATAGGTATATGTATCAGCGTTTCCTGCTCGACGATGTAGCCTTGCGGATGATTTACAAAGCAAGCGATAAGTCGATTGGCGAACGGGTGAACTTTAAGAAGCTGGATAATTATCTGAAGTCTAACTTTATTAATAATGGTATAGAGCTGCTATATCATTTTTCGGTAATCGATAAAGATGGACGTGAGGTATATCGCTGTTCGGATTACGAAGAGGGAGGAAGTGAGGATTCTTATACCCAACCTCTGTTCCAAAATGATCCGCCTGCGAAGATGAGTATTGTGAAGGTGCACTTTCCGGGAAAGAAAGATTATATCTTCGACTCGGTTAGTTTTATGATCCCTTCGATGATATTCACTTTCGTACTGTTGATTACATTCATCTTCACTATCTACATCGTCTTCCGCCAGAAGAAGCTGACAGAAATGAAGAATGACTTTATCAACAATATGACACACGAGTTCAAGACACCGATATCTACCATCTCGCTTGCCGCGCAGATGCTGAAAGATCCCGCAGTCGGGAAATCACCGCAGATGTTCCAGCATATATCGGGAGTCATTAATGATGAAACGAAGCGGTTGAGATTCCAGGTGGAGAAAGTTCTTCAGATGTCTATGTTCGACAGACAGAAAGCAACACTGAAGATGAAAGAACTCGATGCCAATGAGTTGATTACCGGGGTTATCAATACGTTCGCTCTGAAGGTGGAACGCTATAATGGTAAGATTACATCGAACCTTGAGGCTACCAATCCTGTTATATTTGCGGACGAAATGCATATCACCAATGTGATATTCAACCTGATGGATAACGCGGTGAAATACAAGAAGCCCGAAGAAGACCTGGTGCTCGACGTGAGAACTTGGAACGAACCCGGTAAACTGATGATTTCGATACAGGACAACGGTATTGGTATTAAAAAAGAAAACCTGAAGAAGGTGTTTGATAAGTTCTATCGCGTGCATACAGGTAATCTGCACGATGTAAAAGGTTTCGGTCTGGGACTGGCTTATGTGAAAAAGATTATTCAGGATCATAAGGGAACCATCCGGGCGGAGAGTGAACTGAATGTAGGAACTAAATTTATTATTGCATTACCTTTATTAAAAAATGATTGATATGGACGAGAAACTGCGTATTTTATTATGCGAGGATGATGAAAATCTTGGCATGCTTTTAAGAGAATATTTACAGGCGAAAGGTTACTCTGCTGAGTTGTATCCTGATGGAGAAGCCGGATTTAAGGCTTTCCTGAAGAATAAATATGACTTGTGCGTGTTCGACGTGATGATGCCTAAGAAAGATGGTTTCACGCTGGCACAGGAGGTTCGTGCGGCCAACGCTGAAATTCCGATTATCTTCCTGACTGCAAAGACACTCAAGGAGGATATTCTGGAAGGATTTAAGATTGGTGCGGATGATTACATCACCAAACCTTTCAGTATGGAAGAACTTACTTTCAGAATTGAAGCGATCCTGAGACGTGTTCGTGGAAAGAAGAACAAAGAAAGCAATATCTATAAGATCGGTAAGTTTACGTTTGATACACAAAAGCAGATTCTGGCTATCGGTGACAAACAAACTAAGCTGACTACCAAGGAATCGGAATTGCTGGGATTGTTGTGTGCACATGCCAACGAGATTTTGCAGCGTGACTTTGCTTTGAAGACTATCTGGATTGATGATAACTATTTCAATGCCCGTAGTATGGACGTATATATCACCAAACTGCGTAAGCACCTGAAAGATGATGATTCGATTGAGATTATCAACATCCACGGAAAAGGTTACAAGTTGATTACCCCCGAACCGGAATCATAATGGAGAGGGGGATATACAGAAATAAAAAAGCCGGAAAACGAATGTTTTCCGGCTTTTTTATTTCTGTTGAAAATATTAATCCGCAATTCTTTTATTGATCGCAATGTAAGAAATGAGTCCGAGTACCACCAATACTATCGAGCCTCCCAGGATAGCGTTGTTGTTCACGTCTCCGGTCAGAGAACAAACAATCAGAATGATTATTCCGACTAAGATTAATATCAATCCTAAATTCTTTAATAAGCCTTTCATGTGTGTGTATTTTAATAGATTATTATATTCCAGTCACAAATTAACGCATAATTCTTTAACGAGCGAAATTATTTTCGCAAAAAAACCATTAATTAGCCATAAATAGTTGATTTGGTTGCTTTCACTTCTCCGTATTGATTAATCTTTGGTATTGAAAAATATCTTTCTCAATACTTCCTGGCTTACGCTTAATTCTTCGACTGTGATGCCGTGCAACGCCTCTTTCAGTGTCCGGTTGGCTATAACACGGGCTTTTTCTTCCAGTTCTTTTCCTGTTTTGGTCAGGTGGATCAGATTGGTACGACGGTCCTTTTTGTCGGAGATACGGACAACCAGATGCTGGCGTTCCATATTGTCGATTAAGCGGGTCATACTCGGTTTATCTTTAAAAGTTGCATTGCACAACTCTTGTTGGGTCACTCCGTCTTTTTCCCAGAGAAAAATAAGAACCGTCCATTGTTCCGGGCTGATCTCCAGACCGTTCTGTCTGAAGTTACGGTATAGCTTACGGTTGATGGCGGCAGAAACTTTGCCATTCAGGATAGCAAAGATTAGTCTGATATCAAAATTAAATTGTTCGATCATGAAATTATTGTTTAAGCAACTTTGCAAAGATAAATGTCTTCTTCGACAAATCCTATCCCGTGGCATAAAAAAAGATTAAATGTTTGCAGTTCAAAATAAAATGCCTACCTTTGCACCGCATTTTTAAAATCAAATAATTTATTTATTTAATTAAAACGAGTATGAATCAATACGAAACCGTTTTCATTTTAACTCCCGTTTTGTCTGATGTTCAGATGAAGGAAGCGGTAGAAAAATTCAAAGGCATTCTTCAGGCTGAAGGTGCTGAGATTATCAATGAAGAAAACTGGGGACTGAAGAAACTGGCTTATCCAATCCAGAAGAAGTCTACAGGATTCTATCAGCTGATTGAGTTCAATGCAGAACCTACTGTTATTGACAAGTTGGAATTAAATTTCCGTCGTGATGAACGCGTAATCCGTTTCCTGACTTTCAGAATGGATAAATACGCTGCAGAATATGCTGCAAAGAGAAGAAGTGTTAAATCAAACAAAAAGGAGGATTAATCATGGCACAACAAGTTCAATCAGAAATCAGATATTTAACTCCGCCTTCAGTAGACGTTAAGAAGAAAAAATACTGCCGTTTCAAAAAGAGCGGTATTAGGTATATTGACTACAAAGATCCTGAATTCTTGAAGAAATTCTTGAATGAGCAGGGTAAGATCCTTCCGCGCCGTATCACCGGTACTTCTTTGAAGTTCCAGCGTCGTATTGCGCAGGCTGTGAAGAGAGCACGTCACTTGGCGTTACTTCCATTTGTAACTGACATGATGAAATAAGGAGGAAAAGTATGGAAATTATATTGAAAGAAGACGTAGTAAACTTGGGTTATAAGAATGACATCGTAACTGTTAAGTCTGGTTATGGTCGTAATTACTTGATCCCCACTGGAAAAGCTGTTATTGCTTCTCCTTCTGCAAAGAAAATGTTGGCTGAAGAACTGAAACAGCGTGCTCACAAACTTGAGAAGATTAAGAAGGATGCTGAAGCATTGGCTGCTAAATTAGAAGGTGTATCATTGACTATTGCTACAAAAGTTAGCTCAACCGGTACTATCTTCGGTTCTGTTGGTAACATCCAGATCGCTGAGGAATTGGCTAAGTTGGGTCACGAGATCGACAGAAAGATCATCGTTGTAAAAGACGCTGTGAAAGAAGTTGGTTCTTATAAAGCTATCGTTAAACTGCACAAAGAAGTTTCTGTAGAAATTCCTTTCGAAGTAGTAGCTGAATAAGTAGTATATAATACCGAGATATAAGGAAAGGGTGTTCTTGAAAAAGAATACCCTTTTTTAGTATCCTTATGTGGCGTTACAATATTAGCTTTCTTTTGATTACGGTATGGGTGGTAGGTATCTGGAAGAACGTGTTTTGAGGAGGAGGGAGGAGAGCTAAGGACATAAAAAAAAGTCTGTACGTGCTTTTTGCACGGCAGACTTTCAATTCTCTCTAATGTTGTTCGAGATTATTCAGCTACAACAGTTTCAGTTACTACTGTAGTGTCAGCTGCGATAGTATCAGCTGCCTGAGCTGCTGCTTCAGCTGCAGCTGCTTCTACTGCTGCGATAGAGTCAGCGATACGGATAGAATCTGCAGTTGCTTTTTCAGCGTCAGCTGCTTTGTTACCACAAGATGCGAATGATACTGCTGCGATAGCTACGAACATCAAAACTAATTTTTTCATTTTCTTTGCTTTTTAAATCTGTAATACAATCAATTGCTTATTAAAACGATGCAAAGGTATGTACTTTTTGCATATGTTGTACTCCTAAACCCAACTTTTTTTTATTTTTTTTTTAGAAGAATGTTTCATTATGTTTTTTTGTATGTTTTAAAACATATCTAATCTTCTGCTATACTGTTATATAGATAGCGTTTGATACTTCTTTTCGGAGTCTTCTCAAACTCAGTGGGGTAGAGTTGAATCTGGCTTACTTTTTCGTAGGCTGCCACGCTATTATTCAAATTCTTCAGGTTTTCGTCCATAATCGTTTTCAGGTTATCTTCGTGGTTGAGTCCTAAAGAATCCAGCGCTTCATAATCGGCATATACCAAGGCAACCAGTTTCTTGTTTCGTTCTATGATAAGACTTTCGAGAATGAAAGGCAGATTATTAAGTTTAGCCTCAATTTCTTCGGGGAAGATGTTCTGTCCGCTCGAACTGAGTATCATCGTCTTCAGGCGGCCACGGATGAAAATATTACCTTCATCGTCCATAGTGCCTAAGTCCCCGGTGCGCAACCAACCGTCTTTAGTGAAAACTTCGCGGGTGGCTTCCGGATTTTTATAATATCCCGTCATTACGTTTTCTCCACGCACTTGTATTTCTCCGGTACCGGCTTCCGGATTCTCCTTATAAATACGGGCTTCCATGATATCGAGTATTTTACCTGATGAGGAAGGGACGAATTTATCCCAGGGAGCATAACTGATGAGCGGCCCACATTCCGTCATGCCGTAGCCAATGGTGAAAGGGAACTTGATTTTATGGAAAAACTCTTCTACTTCCGGGTTCATAGCGGCTCCGCCGATAATAATTTCCTTGAAACGTCCTCCAAGGGCATCGATCAGCTTCTTGCGAATCTGTCCGTATATCTGGCTGTCGAGAAGGGGGATGCTCAACGCCCATTTCATGCCTTTCTTGCTGATAATGGGTTGGATTACATTTTTATAGATCTTCTCGATGACAAGCGGTACTGTGATAATCAGGTTGGGTTTGACCTCTTCGAAAGCTTTCATTATGATTTTGGGGGAGGGAACTTTGCCAAGCAGGGTTACGTGCGTGCCAACTGCCGTAGCTGTCAGAAAGTCGAAAGCACATCCGTAAGCATGGGCAAGTGGGAGGAAAGAGAGCACTTTATCACCTTTTTTTAGCAATTCCGTTCGGATACCGAAAGTCACATTACCGGCCAGGTTGTTGCCGGTCAGCATTACCCCTTTACTGAATCCGGTAGTGCCGGAGGTATAATTCAGTAACATAACCTTGTCGTTGGACAAGGTGGTGTAAAGGACATCTTCTTTTTGGAATCCTTTCGGGTAAGTTTCTTCCATGCACTGATTGATATGTTTCAGGAATTTCTGAACCGTTTCGCCGTCGCGTTGGTGCAGGCAACGGAAGTCTGTCAGTGAAAAGACGGCACGGATGCCGGTCAGTCGTTCTTCTTCCAAAGTTTCCCAGATGGTGTCGCTGGTGAAAAGGAAGACAGATTCAGAATGATTTACGATATGGTGTACATCATTCGGATTGAAGTCTTGCAAGATAGGTACTACGATGGCCCCGTAGGTAATGGTCGCCATGTAGGCGATGCACCAACGGGCATTATTTTTTCCGATGACTGCGATTTTATCTCCCCGGCGCAAACTACAGTGCTTGAAAAGCAAATGAAGTTTGGCTATTTCTTCGGCTACTTCACCGTAAGTATAACTTTCCGGTTCACCATAATTGGTGTAGCAGGGCAAATCCCAGTTTTCACGGAAACTATTTTCGTAGAGTTTTATAAAGTTTTCTTTTATCATTGCACGTTTTTTGAAGATTTGTGCAAAAGTAGGTATAAACTTTCAGAATAGAAAACCTCTAACTCCTTTTAACTCCTTCTGCATCTTTACTCCTAATAATAATGTGTAACTTTGTACCGAATATGCGTTTTTACAGATTATGATAGATACCACTGTATTTCAAGATAAGACAGCCGTTTACTATACTTTAGGCTGCAAGCTGAATTTCTCAGAGACTTCGACGATTGGTAAAATCCTGCGTGAGGCAGGTGTGCGTACGGCCCGGAAAGGTGAAAAGGCTGACCTTTGCATTGTCAATACCTGTTCGGTGACCGAGATGGCGGACAAGAAGTGCCGTCAGGCTATTCACCGCCTGGTGAAACAACATCCCGGTGCGTTTGTGGTGGTGACAGGTTGCTATGCCCAGCTGAAACCCGGTGATGTGGCAAAGATAGAGGGAGTGGACGTTGTGCTTGGTGCGGAACAAAAGAAAGACCTGCTTCAATACCTGGGCGACTTGCATAAACACGAAGGAGGAGAGGCTTATACAACCGCAACGAAAGATATCCGTTCCTTTGCCCCGTCTTGTTCAAGAGGTGACCGTACCCGCTTTTTCCTGAAAGTACAGGATGGGTGCGATTACTTTTGTTCTTACTGTACCATTCCTTTTGCCCGTGGACGGAGTCGCAACGGGACTGTCGCATCTTTGGTGGAGCAGGCACGGCAGGCTGCTGCCGAAGGTGGGAAAGAGATTGTGCTGACCGGAGTCAATATCGGAGATTTCGGAAAATCTACCGGCGAGACTTTCTTCGATTTGGTGAAAGCACTCGATCAGGTAGAAGGCATTGAGCGTTATCGCATTTCTTCTATTGAGCCCAATCTGCTGACGGACGAGATTATAGAATATGTGTCCACCTCCCGCAGCTTCATGCCTCATTTCCATATCCCTTTGCAGTCCGGTTGCGATGAAGTGCTCCAGTTGATGCGCCGTCGGTATGGGACGGAACTTTTTGCTTCGAAGATTGCAAAGATAAAAGAGGTGATGCCTGATGCGTTTATCGGCGTGGACGTAATTGTGGGTACACGTGGCGAAACCGACGAGTATTTTGAAAAAGCCTATGAATTTATTTCCGGACTGGATATCACGCAATTGCATGTGTTCAGTTATTCGGAACGTCCCGGTACCCAGGCACTGAAGATAGACCATGTGGTGACTCCCGAGGCGAAGCATCAGCGAAGCCAGCGTTTGCTTGCGTTGTCGGATGGGAAAACGAAGGACTTTTATGCCCGTCATATCGGCCAGACCATGCCTGTCCTGATGGAGAAACCTAAGGCAGGAGCGCCTATGCACGGCTTTACGGCAAACTACATTCGTGTAGAGGTGGAAAGTGACCCGGCATTGGATAATCAAGTAGTAAATGTTCTCTTGGGAGATTTTAACGAAGATGGCACTGCACTGAAAGGAACTATAACACAATAAACATGAAATCGAAACTTCTTTATTTGTTAACCTATGTGGGGATGTGGCTTTTGGCTATTCTTCCGTTTCCGGTGTTGTATGCCCTGTCCGATTTTATTTACTTCTGGTTGTACCACGTGATCGGTTACCGGAGAAAGGTGGTGGGTACCAATCTGAAGAACTCTTTTCCGGAGAAGTCGGCAGCAGAATTGAAGGCCATTGAACGTAAGTTCTATCATTACCTTTGCGACTATATGCTCGAAGATGTGAAAATGTTGCGCATGTCCGAGAAAGAGCTTTGCAAACGTATGACTTACGAAAACAAGGAAGCTTATCTCCGGATGATTGACGAACGGGGCGGGATTGTCCTGCTGATCCCCCACTATGCTAATTTCGAATGGATTACGGGGATGGGGATGATTATGCGTCCCGGCGATGTACCTGTACAGGTATACAAACCTTTGAAAGATGTTTATCTGGATGGTCTTTTCAAGTACATCCGCAGCCGCTTCGGAGGGTACAACGTGCCGAAGCACTCCACCGCCCGCGAAGTGATCAGGCTGAGACGTGACGGCAAGAAGATGGCTATCGGACTGATTACCGACCAATCGCCCAATACGAACGAGGCGCACCATTGGACTACTTTTTTGAATCAGGACACGGTGTTCATGGATGGTGCCGAGCGCATTGCCAAGATGATGGACTTTCCGGTTTTCTATTGTGAGTTGCGCAAGGAGCGGAGAGGGTATTGCCGCGTAGAGTTCGATCTGGTCACTGATCGTCCGAAAGAAACCGCCGATGGTGAGATTACCGAAATCTTTGCCCGCAGATTGGAGCAGACCATCCGGAAGGAACCTGCTTACTGGCTTTGGTCACATAAGCGCTGGAAGCTGAAACGCCCCGAAAAGAAAGATGAATAAGATATCTGTCGTTATATTGAACTGGAACGGTTGCGAAATGCTCCGTTCGTTTCTTCCCTCCGTACTCCGGCATTCCGAGGCGGAAGGTGTGGAAGTTTGTGTGGCTGATAATGGTTCTACAGATCAGTCGGTAGAGATGCTGCGGCACGAGTTCCCTTCGGTTCGCCAGATTCTGCTGGATGAAAATCATGGTTTTGCCGACGGTTATAACTTTGCCCTCCAACAGGTGGAAGCCGAATATGTAGTTCTGCTGAATTCTGATGTAGAAGTAACAGAGCACTGGCTGCAACCGATGGCTGATTATTTGGATACCCATCCGGAGGTTGCTGCCTGCCAGCCTAAGATACTCAGTTGGCGACAAAAGGACCTGTTTGAATATGCCGGCGCTTCCGGCGGATTCATCGACCGTTATGGTTATCCGTTTTGCCGGGGACGGGTGATGGGAGTGGTTGAGGCGGATAAAGGACAATATGATACAGTATTCCCCGTGTTCTGGGCTACCGGTGCCGCCCTGTTCATTCGTCTGGCAGATTATCGTGAGGCAGGCGGGCTTGACGGGCGTTTTTTTGCCCATATGGAAGAGATAGACCTTTGCTGGAGGCTTCGTGCCCGTGGACGGGGGATCGTTTGCATTCCTCAAAGTACGGTGTATCATGTAGGAGGGGCCACATTGAAAAAAGAAAATCCGCATAAAACCTTCCTCAACTTTCGTAATAATCTTGTCATGCTCTATAAGAATCTTCCGGATGAAGAGCTGCCCAGAGTGATGCGGGTACGTTGCTGGCTCGATTACATTGCGGCAGCTACGTTTGTTCTTAAAGGACAGCTGCCCAACGCAAAGGCCGTTCTCCATGCCCGTCGTGAATTTAAACAATTGCGCGATAGCTTCCGAGATGCAAGAATGGAGAATCTCAGAAAAACTTCCTCACACTTTATTCCCGAACGGATAAAAAGTAGTATCTTAGTGCAGTTCTATGTGAAAGGGCGGAAGTTCTTTTCGCAATTACCAGATTTTAAAGGATAACGTTATGGAAAAACTAATTCGAAGAATCGGGCTGGTAGCACACGATGCTATGAAAAAAGACCTGATTGAATGGGTTCTTTGGAACTCGGAGTTATTGATGGGACATAAGTTTTATTGTACAGGTACCACCGGTACGCTGATACTGGAAGCATTGAAAGAGAAACATCCCGATGTGGAATGGGATTTTACCATTCTGAAGTCAGGTCCTTTGGGGGGTGACCAGCAGATGGGATCGCGTATTGTGGACGGAGAGATCGATTATCTTTTCTTCTTCACTGACCCGATGACCCTGCAACCGCACGACACGGATGTAAAGGCACTGACCCGTCTGGCAAGTGTAGAGAACATTGTTTTCTGCTGCAACCGTTCCACTGCTGATCATATTATTTCGAGTCCGCTCTTTGTTGATCCGGATTACGAACGGACACATCCGGACTACTCCGGCTATACGAAACGTTTCGAAAACAAACCGGTAGTTACCGAAGCGGTAGAATCGGTGAAGAAAAGAAAGAGAAAGAAATAAGAGCCTATTCGGCTGCAAGTATATTTCACTACAGAGTACACAGAGGGCACGGAGCTTTAATTATATAGAATTACTATATAATAACTCCGCGCCCTCTGTGTGTTCGGTGGTACATCTACTTTGTGGCGTATCGGTTTTGCCTGTCGTTTATCTTTCTGTTTTTGTCAAGAGCAGATTTATGTATTGTTAACTTCCAAGCCTTCATCTTTCCCGCCGTTGATTATCAATAGGAGAAAAAAGATTATCTTCTGATGAAAAAACATTTTCATGCCGGGAAATGTGTCCCGACATACCGGGAAAAGTATCGGAAGCAACCGTCTGAATGAGTAAAACTCAGGCTCTAAATGGGGGGAACACCGGCTCTGCAGGCTTTACACCAACGCTCTTCCGGAATTTTTTGATGCAGGTACAAAAAAATAGGGAGAAACATTTATTCCTCCCTATTACCGTATTTTAATTCGAATATACTTTATGATTACATAGGCAAAGATACTCTGTTTTCTTGCAGAAGTCAAGCTTTTGCCTGTTTTTATTTTTCCAATGATCCGGTCGGGAATATGTTTTCACTCATTATAATAGGTGCTCAACTGTTCTATTACCTTTTCCGGTTCGTCCGGGGCGGCTGCGTGTCGGACAGCTATTTTTCCTGTTTTATCAATAACTACAAAGCAGGGGATACTCAGTATTTGCCGTTCGTTTCCAAGTTCGGCATACAACGATTTTCCTAACTTTTCGTTTACCAATAAGTGATAGCCTTTCAGTTGGTGATATCCGATGGTTTTCTCCCATTTCTCCTTGTCCTGAGGGCGGTCTATCGAGATGTATAGGTACACAATGTCCATGTTATGTGTTTTTTCTTTGAGGGCGGGCAGGTATTGGAACTTTTTGATGCATGGGCCGCACCAGGTAGCCCATACGTCGATATAGACCACTTTGCCTTTGAAGGGTTTTACCGCATCTTCCAGATTTTCAACTGTGGAGTCGCAAGGCAGAATGTGATAGTCCTTGTCGTCGATGCGGCTGTTTTGGAAGCGGAGGTTTTTATTAACGCCCGGTTCAAGAACAGATAGAAAGGGGCTATTGGGGAATTCGGCCTTATATCTTTCGTATAGTTGGGGGATTGAGGGAGTGTTTCTTGTTTGAAATTCGTCTTCGTAGATAAGTAGCGCTTGTGCATATTGCAGATTGTCGCCTTTGAAGAATTTCCGGTAACGGTCGAAGCGAAAGGAGCAATAGTCCTTTATCTCTTCGGGTTTGCCGTTTTCCAGTTTTATGAATTGTGCGCCGATCAAGTCGTTTATAAAGAGTCCGATTCCGCGGTAGGAACGCAGATAATCACTGTCTACGGGTTGATTGATGATTTCTGCAAGTTCTTTGCGCCAATTTTCGGTAAAGTTTTCATTTTTCACCAGATACATTGCGACGTGCAGAAAGATAGACCGATGGGTGTAATCGATGTGTGCACGCTGCTCTGCGAGAAACTCTTTGTCGAGTCCGGAGGCATTTACAGAGTCGAGTGCCTGTTTCATCCTGGCATCTGCCAACTGATGATATTGTTCCAATGAAGTCACCCCTTCGAGTTCGTGAGGCTGCATGTATATCAGATTGTCGCTATATTGCTGATAGTCGTCCACCGCTTTCAGACATCGGTTGTAGACCCGGTTGGTGCCACTGAAGTTGATCGTGTCTTTGGCCACAGCGATAGTATCTTTGCTTCCCGGTGTCAGGTAGAGCGTGAAAGAATTATTCCCTTTGGCCCATACATGAATCGTAGTGGGACGGCTCACGCTGAATTCATGAACGAACTGCCCCTGAGGGTCAGCTTGTGCCTTAGTGCCCAAGGTAATGAAGAACAGGTGATCTTTTCCTGTAGGCCAGTAAGCGATTTCGTTGTCCGGGGTGGTCTTGACTACAATTGTCGCAGTTTGTTGTGCGCTGATTTCTCCCGTTAGCAACAACAGGAGGATTAATAAAAGGTTTTTCATCGTATTAGTATATTAATGTTGATTCAGTCTCTCGTGCAATGCATCTCTACTCCGGCAGAGTCGATGTCTGCTCCCATGGGCGGATTCCTTTTCGACAGTTTGATTTCTATCTCACTGATTTTCGGGAAGTCCCGGAAGAGTCTTTTCACGATTCGTCCGCAGGCGTGTTCCAGCAGTTTAGAGGGAATATCCATTTCTTCTTTCAGCGCGGCGTGTATGTCTGCATAGCTGACGGTATCTTCTACTTCATCCGTTTCGGTGGCTTTGCCAAAATCGGTTTTCAACCTCAGGTTGATGATGAACTCGTTGCCAATCGCAGTCTCTTGTGGAGCTACTCCATGATAACTGTAGAAACGGACGTTTTCCAAAAAGATATAATAATGGGTAGTCATAAATATAAAGATTGATATTGTCTTCTGGCAAAGATAAGATAATAAATGCAATTATGATTCCTGTTGTTGCGATTGCTTGGTTTTGATAAAGTCTTTTTGCGCCACAGCCTGCGGAATCAGTTTCAGAAATATGGGAGTTGCGGCAATGCAGATTGTCAGGGTGAGCAATAGCAAGACAATGGCTTGTCCCCATTCATTATGGATAAACCGGCTGACAACCGGATATTCGAAATGTAAAAGGGGGGCATGTATTCCCAATGTAATGACCGAATAACGTCCCAGATAAGAGATGACAGGGAGCTTTTTAAACTTTTTGCAGAAAAGCATAATCATAAAGATGCCGGCAAACGCTGAGGCCCAGAACTGGAAAATGTTGCCTGCATAATTGTTGGTACGCATACCGACAAACGTGGCGGTGAAGTACATCACGACCAAGGCTGCCAGGATACATAGCGGAATCAGTTTGTCGAAACGGTGGGGAAAGAGGAAAAAGTTGTAACGGCGAATCCAGAATCCGGCCACATAGAAGGGCAGGGCGGTCATGGCTATGTCTATGTACAAGGGCAGTTCGATCTGGTGTTTACCCATATAGAATCCGGCGATTCCGATCAGGAGGGTGAGGGCAAACATCAAACCTAACTTCCGGTCGCGCAGGCTGTGGACCAGATAGAACAGGATATTGCAATTGAAAAGTGCCAGTAAAAACCAGATAGGAGGGTTGAACTTGATCAGGGCATGATCATGAAACACAACTAAAAGCTCTGTCCAACTGACCGGGAGTTGAAATACACCCGGAGCAATTTTCCATACAATATACTTCAGGAGGAATGCGCTGAGATAGAAAAAGAGGAAGGGGACGATCAATTTGTTTATCTTCCGGATGAAGAATCCGAAAAGCCCCTCGTACGACTTGAAGAAGATACCTGAGATAAAGAAATAAAGGGGCATACGAAAACTGGCGATCATCGAATGGTAATCGAGCTTTTCGAAAGCTCCACCGATGTGTGCCATCACCACCAGGATGATGCAGACTCCTTTCGTCAAGTCTACAAAATCAATTCGTTTGTTTTTGTCGTCTCCCATTCTGACTGTTTGTGCATTGGTGCAGCAAAGATACTGAATATTACTGAAAAGCAAGAGAGAAGAGCGAAAAACACACCGGTTCGCTCTTCTCTCTTTGTTCTTTTTCTTCCTTGGGAAACTGACGGATATTATTTTTCCGGATTTCTGCCGGTTTGCTTAACCAGTTCTCTGATTTTCTCATTCAAGCTTTCGGCTTTCATGAGCTGTTCCAGTGTCAGATGCATCCGGTAACGCCAGTAGTGACGGGGATTGGCAGGGACATTGATCCGTTCTTCCTGCACGTTCGGGTTGCGCCATCTTCCGTCCATCGACAACCAATCTTGTAGTGACAGAATGCAAAGGATGGAGTTACTGTAGAGGTGGTTGCGGACCACTTCTTCACACAGTTCCGGTGTTGCTACGGCAGGGGCGGCACCATAATGCCCCAGCATCTGATTGTAGTAACGTTGAGTCTGTTGATAATCCTCTTCCCACCATCCGCGTAAAGTCGACATGTCATGGGTAGAGAATGTGCAAACCGAGCGATACGGGTATTCGTTCAGACGACCGAACTCTTCAGTCGGGTTCTTGGGCATCCGCTGGATTTCGAGACTCAGAATGCGTAGGTCGTTCATCACCCATGCCACGCAATCCGGTATCATTCCCAAATCTTCACCACATACCAGCATGCGGGTCGACTGAGTCAGTTGTGGCAGTTTCTTCATGGCTTGTTGTTGCCAGAAGTCATTATGGCGATGATAATAATACTGATCGTAAAGCCGGTTGAATGCTGCTTTCTCCCAATCGTTCAGGGCACGGTAGATGAAGTCGTGCTGTACTCCGATACGCGGATGAAAGAGGTTCGTGTCCTTACGGTCGGGCACAAACAGTACGTCACTTATCAAGGCGTACAATCCGTCTCTGATCCATATGCTGTCTTCATCGTTCTTGCCGGCAAAGAAAGCTTCCACTTTGCGTTGAGTGTCGAACTCCGGACGCATGCGGTACACTTCGTACGTGTCGGTCGGCTCAATAAAGGTTTGTTTGACGTAGTCGGTGTGGGGACCAAACACCTGTCCGAGGAAGTACTCGTGGATATAAGGCGTCAGGAATTCTTCGCGGAAAGGTAATCCGTAGCTTTCTATTTCTTCACGGCTCATGGGCAGTGCGGGAACAAACTGTCCCAGTAATCCATGCACGGCATTCATCGGGATTTCCCAAATGCGGAAAAATCCCAGAATATGGTCGATGCGGTAAGCGTCGAAATACTCGGCCATCTTTTGGAAACGTTTCATCCACCATTTATAGCCATCCTTTTCCATTACGTCCCAATTGTAGGTGGGGAAACCCCAGTTCTGCCCGTTGACAGAAAAATCATCGGGTGGGGCACCGGCCTGTCCGTTGAGATTGAAATAATAGGGCTCTGTCCAGGCTTCCACACTGTTGCGGCTGATGCCGATAGGGATATCTCCCTTTAGTACCACTCCGTGCTCGCGGGCATAAGTGGTTGCTTCCAGCAGTTGTAAGTGGAGGTTGAACTGTATATAGAAATAGATGGCGATATTGGGGTAGACTTCCGTACCGGGACGGCAAAGCTCTTCAATCTCTTGTGCATTATATTCCGAATATTTAGGCCATTCGCGGAAGTTTGGTGTCCGGTATACGTCACGCAGATAACTGAAGGCAGCATAGGGTTGCAGCCATTCTTTGTTGGCCTCAAAGAAATCACGGAAGGCTTTCGAAGCCAATACTTTTTCTCCTTCTTGCTTGAATAGCTGATGGAAATATTCCCATTTTCCCCGGTTCACTGCTTCGTAGTCGATGGCAGAAAGTGAATTCAACTCTTTCTGTTTTTGGTTGAAAGCGGTAGCGACTTCTTTATCTTTCAGGGTACCCATCTGTTTAAGGTCGGCATACATCGGGTGGAAAGCATAGATGGAAATACTATTGTAAGGGTAGGAATCTGTCCATGTATGGGTCATGGTGGTGTCATTGATCGGTAGGATCTGTACCACTTTCTGGTTGGTACTGACTGCCCAGTCTACCATTCGTTTCAGGTCTCCGAAGTCTCCTACACCGAAGCTTTTCTCCGATTTGAGTGAAAATACGGGGACGGCCACTCCTGCACCTTTCCAGGCCGGAACGTCAAAGTAGACATATCGGTCGGAAATAACCAGTGTTTCGTTTGCTTTAATCTCGGGGGCAGCCATGTAACGGTTAGGATTGTTTTCCCAAGCTTCAGCTTTCTTCTCTTCCTTATTATATAATACAAATTTGTACTCTAATGGAAATTCCAGTTTAGATACATCCAATTCGGCTTGCCATTCCGGAAAGTTGATGTCGCTCATAGGCCATGCTTTGTCCGGATTCCAGTTGCCAAGGACTTTCTGATTGCCACAGATGGCCAAACAGTAGTTGCCGTTGATGCGTGGAGCATAAGCCTTGATCATCAATCCTTTTTTGTAACTTTTGGGGGTTGCACTCCGGTCACGGTGTGCCAGAAGCGATTCGGTGAATGCCGAACTATAGAAATACTGCTGCTCCGGAAGGTTCTTCCAGCAATCATTGATGCGCAGACTTTTTTTGTCATCCGCAGGCAGGTAGACACGCCGGGGGAAAGAGTTCCATTCAGTACGGATGTTCTTATTGTCGCGATAAATGTGATAACTGTATTCTATAACTCCTTCTGCCGGTGATTGAAGAGCTATTTCACTGCTCCAATGGATACCGTCTACTGTGGTGAGGGAGATAGCTTTATCCGGATCATTGTTTCCAAGTTCGGGTACAGAACCTAATATTCTGACTTCTTCTCCCCAACTTGTGCGATACTCAATATGAAATGATACTATCATATATATTAGATTTAATTTTTGACTAATGATTTTGCAAGTATAGAAATATTCTACGTATGTCGTATCTTTACTTTCATCGAACTACTTTAAAATAGTATGCAAACGTTTGTGTTGTTTATGTTATTAAACATTGAAAGGAGCCAAGAGGCTCCTTTCAACGCTTTTGCTTATATATTAATCATTTACAGGTTTGTTTTTTATCCGCACCTGGATGCACCGCAAGTGGTACAGATGAGGCAACCTTCCTGATAAACCAATGTCTCATTTCCGCAGTTCGGACATTTTTTGCCTTTAGCTTCCGTTCCGTCCTGCACATATTTCTTCAGCGCACGTTCTACACCATTCTTCCAGGTATTGATGTTTTCGCTGTCCAATTGTAGCGAACCTACCAGTTTGATGACTTGTTCGATCGGCATTCTCCAGCGGAGCACACCTGAGATCAGTTTGGCATAGTTCCAATATTCTTTGTTGAACTTCTCGGACAGACCTTCGATTGTCATTTTGTATCCGCGTTTGTTTTCAAACTGGAAGTCGTAACGTTTGTTTCCGTTCTCATCGACATTCTTGATGATGCGTCCGGTATTTACACTTTTCGGAATAATGATTCCTTCGTCGTCGTCTTGCAGACCGGTGAATATTTCGTAAGGTCTGCCGTCGAGCAGGCCGACCAAGGCTACCCATTTCTCTTTATTGTTCTGGAAACGCACAACATCAGCTTCAAGTATCGGCGGACGTACTTCGACTACCGTTGGCGGCTTACAAGGAGGAAGCTCTTCTTTCTTGTCTTTGTCGGACTTCGCAGAGATAAGCACTCCTGAACGGGAACCGTCACGGTAAACCGTACAGCCTTTACAACCGGACTTCCATGCTTCGACATACAGGCGGTTCACCAGTTCCTCGTCTACATCGTTCGGCAGGTTAATGGTCACACTGATGGAGTGGTCCACCCATTTCTGTATTTTGCCTTGCATACGGACTTTCATTAACCAGTCTACGTCGTTTGAAGTGGCTTTATAATAAGGAGACTTGGCCACCAGTTCGTCCACCTCTTCCTGAGTATATCGTTTGGCGGGATCGTAACCATTCGCTTCCATCCAGGTTACGAATTTGTGGTGGAACACGATGTATTCTTCAAAAGCGTCTCCGGTTTCGTCTACAAAGTCAACGCGTACGTTGGTGTCATTCGGGTTCACTTTTCTTCTGCGTTTATATACCGGAAGGAATACAGGCTCGATACCTGAGGTTGTCTGAGTCATCAGACTGGTTGTTCCGGTGGGAGCGATGGTCAGACACGCAATATTACGGCGACCATATTTCTTCATGTCTTCATACAATGCCGGATCAGCTTCGCGCAAGCGGTTGATGAACGGGTTGTTCTTTTCTCTTTCCGTATCGTATACATCGAATGCACCACGCTCTTTGGCCATATCTACCGATGAACGGTAAGCACCCAGTGCTACGGCTTTGTGTACTTTCTCGGAGAAATCTGTTGCTTCTTCTGTTCCATAACGCATTCCGAGTGCGGCGAGCATATCGCCTTCGGCAGTGATACCGACACCGGTACGTCTTCCCTGACCACTCTTCTTATAAATCTTTTCCCACAAACCGCGTTCAGTGTGTTTCACTTCTTCGTTTTCCGGATCCAGATCTATCTTCTCCATGATACGTTCTATCTTTTCCAATTCCAGGTCGATGATATCATCCATGATGCGTTGGGCCAGTGCTACATGTTTATGGAAGAGGTCAAAGTCAAAGTAGGCATCTTTGGTGAACGGATTGACTACGTATGAATATAGATTGATGGCCAACAGTCGGCAAGAATCGTAGGGGCATAACGGAATTTCACCACAAGGATTTGTCGAAACCGTTTTGTATCCCAGGTCTGCATAACAGTCAGGCACTGATTCACGGATAATGGTATCCCAGAACAATACGCCCGGTTCAGCCGATTTCCATGCATTATGCACAATCTTCTTCCACAAGTTGGAAGCATCGATCTCTTTCACCGTAGTGGGATGGTCAGAGTCAATGGGGTATTGTTGGGTATACTTTCTGCCTTCTACAGCTGCTGCCATGAATGCATCATCCAGCTTTACTGAAACATTGGCGCCTGTTACCTTGCCTTCTGTCATTTTAGCATCAATGAATGCTTCGGAATCCGGATGCTTGATCGATACACTGAGCATCAGCGCACCACGGCGTCCGTCTTGGGCAACTTCGCGCGTAGAATTGGAGTAACGTTCCATGAATGGGACCAGTCCGGTAGAAGTCAGGGCTGAATTTTTCACAGGAGAACCTTTGGGGCGGATATGGGAGAGGTCATGACCTACCCCACCACGTCTTTTCATCAGTTGCACCTGCTCTTCGTCTATTTTGATGATAGCTCCGTATGAATCGGCAGAACCATCAATACCAATCACAAAGCAATTGGAAAGTGAAGCAACTTGATAATCGTTACCGATACCTGTCATCGGACTGCCTTGCGGTACGATATACTTAAAATGGTCAAACAGCTCAAACAACTGTTCGGAGCTTAATGCGTTGGGGTACTTTGCCTCAATGCGAGCCACTTCGTTAGCAAGTCTCCAATGCATGTCTTTCGGTGATTTTTCGTAAATATTTCCGAAAGAGTCTTTTACTGCGTATTTGTTTACCCAAACTCGCGCAGCAAGTTCATCGCCCTGAAAATATCGTAAAGATTCTTCGAAGGCTTCCTCGTAAGAGTAAATTTGCTTTTCCACGATGCAATGTGTCTTAGATTTCTTTATTAATAAGTAAATATGTAGAAGCTTACTTATCATTAACAAACGTGCCTGCAAAGCTATGAATGTTTTTTGGTATATCAAAATAAAAACGAGATAATTTATTAACCGGTACTAAGTTATCCGTTTATAAATGATAAGCAATTGATAAACAAATGAATGGTGGTTTTGTTCAGTGCCTGAAGTTTTCCAAAAAGAAAATTAATCTAAATTGGAAATGAGATAGAATGATTATTCTTTTTATATCTTTGCAGAAAAAAGATATGATGGATACAGTTAAGAACAGAAGAACTATCCGCAAATATCAGCAAAAAGATATTACGTCGGATTTGTTAAATGATTTGCTTGAAACTTCGTTTCGCGCTTCTACGATGGGCGGAATGCAGCTTTATAGTGTAGTTGTCACTCGTGATGCCGAGAAAAAAGAAATACTTTCTCCGGCACATTTTAATCAGCCGATGATAAAATCGGCTCCGGTTGTATTGACATTTTGCGCAGATTTCCGTCGTTTCTGTAAATATTGTCAGGAAAGGGATGCGGAACCGGGATATGATAATTTAATGTCTTTTTTGAATGCGGCCATGGATACTTTATTAGTTGCACAAACTTTTTGTACGCTTGCCGAAGAGGCTGGATTGGGTATTTGTTATCTGGGTACTACTACTTACAATCCTCAAATGATAATCGATGCTTTACACTTGCCGGAACTGGTATTTCCCATTACTACTGTAACGGTGGGATATCCGGCGGAATCTCCTAAACAAGTAGATCGTCTCCCTATAGAAGGTATCATACATGAAGAGAGTTATCACGATTATACAGTCGAAGATATAAACCGGCTGTATGCTTATAAGGAGTCCTTGCCTGAGAATAAGCAGTTTATAGAGGAGAATCATAAGGAGACTTTGGCTCAAGTGTTTACAGATGTTCGTTATACAAAGAAGGATAATGAATTTATGTCTGAAAATCTGTTGAAAGTACTTCGCCAACAAGGCTTTATGAATGATGGGCAATAACTGGCGGTGATTAATAAACAGCGAACGATGAACAGCTTGCATGATTGGTTGCAAATGTTCATCGTTCACTGTTTATCGTTCACTGTTTATATTTCTTTTCTTTAGTAAAGTTTCTATGTTTTCCAGATCGGACCGGAAGCTCTTGTCAACTTCACATTGGCCTTTTACTGTTTTGCATGCATGTAAAACGGTAGCATGATCTTTATTTCCAATAAATTTTCCGATTTTAGAAGTTGAGAAGTCGGTATGTGTCTTGGCTAAATACATAGCCACCTGGCGTGCCTGTACGACTTCTCTTTTTCTTGATTTGGTATGGATGGCAGATGATTCCAGATCAAAGTGTTTGCAAACTACATTGATGATATCATCGATGGTGACAGCTTTTGTCTCACAACGAACGACTTTGCGGACAATACGTTGTGCCAGATCCAAATCGATTTCTTTGTTGTAAATAGTAGAGTGGGCCATGATGGAAATAACGATACCTTCCAGATCACGCACGCTTTCATTTACATTTTCGGCGATATAGTCAATCACTTCCGAAGGGAATTGTAATCCATCCCGATGAATTTTATTTCTTAAAATATTTTTTCTCAGTTCTACGGTCGGTTTCTCCAGTTCGGCTACCATTCCCCATTTGAATCGGGTTAGTAAGCGCTCTTCCATGCCTTGCAGTAATACGGGAGCACGGTCGGAAGTTAATATCAGCTGTTTGCCGTTTTGGTGTAGGTGATTGAAGATATGGAAGAAAGTGTTTTGTGTTTTGGTGACACCTGCAAATTCTTGAATATCATCAATAATTAATACATCGATTGTTTGGTAGAAGTTGATGAAGTCATTCGTTGTATTGTTGCGCACAGAGTCAGTGTATTGTACTTGAAACAAGTGTGCTGAAACATATAGCACTCTTTTATCCGGATACAACTCTTTGATACGGGTACCAATGGCGTTGGCCAAATGGGTTTTTCCTACTCCCGATGCACCATGGAGGAACAGCGGATTGAAGACTGTTTTTGCCGGATTCTCAGCTACAGCTTCGGCAACACTTCTTGAAAGCTTATTACTGTATCCTTCAATAAAGGTCTCAAAATTATAGTTCGGATTTAGATGTGGGTCAAGGTCCTGAACGGCCGGTGCCCGCAACAACCCCGGAGCTTTCCTTTCATCAATGCGGGGAAGTCCGGACTGGGGAATAGCCGTAGAGCGGGTAGTAGACTCCTGATTCACGGTTGCCCCTGAACTTTTGTCTACCAGCACGTTGTACATCAACTTGGTGCCGTCTCCTATAACCTTATATAATGTCTTACGTAGCAAGTCCACAAATTTATCTTCCAGAAATTCATAGAAAAACTGGCTGGGAACTTGTACGATCAACGTTTTGTCCTCATATTTTAAAGGAACAATGGGAACAAACCATGTTTTGTATGTCGACTCAGGAACATTGTCTCTAATAATTTCAAGACAGCGGTTCCATAGGCCGACATGACTCGATTCACTCATAGCGGCTGTAATACATTTATTAATTAAGCAAAACTTCTACGATTGCAAAATTGGGAATCTTATTCGAGAAAAACAAATCTCCTTTTTCTTGTATTTCTCACTGAAAGAATAATGTGTTTACTTTCAATGACTTATCCCTTCCCCATAAAATACTTCTCATAGGAAGCTATTGCTTTTTTATAACTACTTGTTAGTTAATCAATTATCAGAGAAATTTCCACGTACTGTTTTTGAACCTGATAAGCTGTACAGATATCCTTTCTGTCTATGGATAGACTTTTGAAGGATTTCATCCTGTCCTTGTTTTGTGGGCTCTTATTTAGATAAATTCTATTTAAGAGGTTTCACCTACTTATCTTTTTTGCCAAACAGAGAGAAGTGGACATATCGTTTGGGATGTTCCTTCAGGTCTTCAAGCAAACTTGCTGCATTGATGGTAGTTTGGTTCAGGTTATTGTATAATTGTGGATCGTTTAGCAGCAAACCAACGGTATTGTCTTTGCTGTTAAGCTTTTCTGTAAGCATTTTTACGTTACTAAGGGTTGCGTCTATTTTTTTGAACGTAGTGGCATAATCAATCTCTTTCAGATTGCCACTGATTACGACAAAATTATCTCCGATGGTATTCAGCTTCCCTGTTAATTGTGGAATGTCATTATTCATCAATACTTTCAGTTGGCGGCTGGTAACTTCCAGGTTAGCTGTCGTTTTTTCAATAGAATGTAGAGTTGCCGGAATACTTTGATCCGTCATAATCGTGTTCAGTGAAGTTAGGATGGAATCTAATTTAGGTAGCATCTTTTCTACAGCAGGCATCATAGCTGCTACTTTTTCCATCATTCCGTTGTTCAGCGTTCCGGGAATTGTATCACCTACCATGTAGCGTTCGCGCGGATTGTTAGCTAATAAGATATTCATTCTTACTCCGCCCATCAGTTCGGGCACCAATTCGGCAGAGCTTCCTTTCGGTATGCGAAGATCAGTGTCTACTTCTACTTCCACGATGACATTTTCCGGTTGGTTGTAATCATAGGCAATATCACGGACAATGCCTACGCGGACACCATCAGCGAATACCGGGCTCGATTGTGCCAGGCCGTTTACATTATGGAATTTCACATAAAAATAGCTGGCAGGCTTAAACATATTAATGCCCTTCAGATAGTTAATTCCGAAGACAAGTAAGCACAAGGCCGCAATACCTGCTATTCCTATTCTGACTTCTTTCGTAATGAGTTTCATGTTTTGTTATTTAGTCTTTTTATTTATTTCTTCTTTTCTTAAATTCGGCTATAGCCTCATTGATATTCATTTTCTCTCCGTTGCGGAATGCAATGATGAAAGCATCCTTAAATAATGGAGTCACCGTATTACGGCGCGTCCGCAGCACTTTGTTGTAATCAGGAGATGCCCCGTAAGTGTATTTGTATATTCCTCCTTCTTTATAGTAATCTACGTCTTTCAATCCCTTCAGTCGTTTGTCATTTTTGGCCAATGGACGTGAGGAAGTAAGTATTTGTATCTTAAACGTAATTTCGGAGTCGTTTGTTGTGCTTTCTGCAATAATTGGACGTTGAGTTTTCGCTTCTGCGATTAACTCTTTGGGGCGTGAAGAGTTTTTAGGTCTTTCTGCTGCTTTTTCTTGTGTACTCTCTGTCTGTGCAATTACAGGTGCTTCTGTAGTTTCTTCGTCATCATTTGGCAAAATGGTACGACTGGCACCGGTCAAACGGATTTCGTGTTCTCTTTTATAGGCCAGAAATGCCCGATAGATTCCTTTTGCTAAAGTAGTGGTTCCTTCGTCCGTATTCAGATAGCGTTCCTCTTCAGGAGTGGAAATGAAACCAAGTTCAACGAGAATACTCGGCATGGCACTGGCCTTTAATACCAGAAACCCGGCTTGATGTACACCACGGTCTATCCGTTTGCAATGATGACGAAACTGTTTTTGTACCAGAGATGCCAGATGCACACTCTGCTCCATGTACTTATCTTGCATGAATTCGAAAATGATATATGATTCTGCCGAATTTGGGTTGAACCCTGCGTAGCGGGTTTTATAATCATCCTCATATAGGATTACAGAGTTTTCCCGTTTGGCAACTTCCAGGTTAGCATCCGATTTGGCCAGACCTAATGTCCAAGTAGAAGCACCTTTGGCTGTCCGGTTATTGGCTAAAGCATTGGTGTGGATTGAAATAAATAGATCGGCTTTGGCATTATTGGCAATTTCGGCACGGCGATCCAGTGGTATAAAAACATCTTTGCTGCGGGTATATACTACTTTTACGTCGTTACAGTTTTGCTTAATCTGATTGCCCAATTTTAATGCTACCTTCAGATTGATATTTTTTTCTTTAGATATCTTTCCGATGGCTCCGGGATCATGACCGCCATGTCCGGCGTCAATAACGACAACAAAATCTTTTGCCCAGGCACTACCGACGTTTAGTGGAGAAACGAGTAGCCAAAGGCAAATCAGTATATATAATATGTGTGGTCTACGTAGTTCCATATAAAAATAATGTGCAAATGTAGCAGAATTTTGTTGAAAACTCACTATTTAGTGTTAAGTTTTGAGTTTTTTACCTTACTTTGCACTCTAAATTTAAATGATATAACGATGCTGAAGTTCTTGAAAAATTGGACGCTTCCGGTAGCGATGTTGTTAGGTGCCATTGGTTATCCTGTATTTATCAGCCTTTCTTTTTTGACTCCGATACTGATTTTCACTATGTTACTGCTTACTTTTTGTAAAGTGTCTCCTTGTGACCTAAAGCCTAAGCCCTTACATTTGTGGCTTTTGTTGATCCAGATATTCGGTTCATTGGCAGTTTATCTTCTTCTTTATCGTTTTAATAAAATTGTAGCGGAGGGAGCAATGGTTTGTGTTATTTGTCCTACAGCTACGGCAGCGGCGGTCATTACTTCTAAATTGGGTGGAAGTGCCGCCAGCCTGACTACTTATACGTTGATTGCAAATATTGGGGCAGCTGTTGCAGTTCCTATTTTCTTTCCGTTGATAGAGGCAAATCCGGATATTAGTTTTATAGGTGCGTTTCTGGTTATTTTGAGTAAAATTTTTCCATTGTTGATTTGTCCTTTTCTGGTGGCCTGGTTTTTGCAGAGGTTCATTCCGAAGGTTCATCGGGTATTGTTAAGTTATCACGAATTAGCATTTTATTTATGGGGTATTTCTCTTGCCATCGTAACGGCGCAAACTCTCTATTCGCTAATTAATGATCCGGCGGACGGACTGACAGAAATCACGATTGCAGTAGTCGCTTTGATAACTTGTTGTTTGCAATTCTTTTTAGGGAAAACCTTGGGTAGTGTCTATAATGACCGAATCAGTGGAGGACAAGCTTTGGGACAGAAGAATACGATTCTTGCCATTTGGATGGCTCATACTTATCTGAACCCACTTTCGGCTGTGGGGCCGGGGAGTTATGTTTTGTGGCAAAACATTATTAATAGCTGGCAGTTGTGGAAAAAGAGAAAGAATGATATGAAATAATGAATATAAGATATTGATATTTAGTTATGAGTGATAGCTTGGTTGCCTGATATGAATAAGTGGGCTAAGGTTATTTTAAATTATCTAAAACCAAATGGGAAGTTTATATTTGTGGAGTTTCATCCGATTGTATGGATGTTTGATGATGACTTTAAAAGGATTGAATATAATTACTTTAATTCCGGTGCAATTAGAGAAATTCAAGATGGAACCTATACGGATGGAGAAAACGGTTTGTTGCAGGAAGATGTAACGTGGAATCATAGTTTGAGTGAGGTGATAAACAGCCTTATACAAAGTGGGCTCACAATATCTTCTTTTGATGAATTTGATTATTCGCCCTATAATTGTTTTTCGAACACAGTAGAATGTGAACCTGGCAAATATAGGATAAAACATTTGAGTAATAATATTCCGATGGTCTATTCTATAATAGCTACAAAATAAATTTGTTAATCAAATATATACTAATACGCAGAATAAGTAAATTTCAAAAGAGTTAAGTTTATTCCTTTGTCTATATATTCAAAACGAACTAAACCTATTTACACTGACAGCAAGATATGTGCTGGCAAAAAGAAAAAAAATCCTTTGCTTTCTTTTCGCCAGCATTATTTTTGTACTTTTGCCGCATATAACAAGGCTCAAATGGATATAAATCAGAATTATATAGACGCAGTAAAGACCATAAAAGAAGCTATCCTACGCAGTCAGTATCGTGCTGCTGCATCGGTGAACAAGGAACAGCTGTCCCTTTATTACGGCATTGGGCGTTACGTGTCGGAAAATTCCCGTAAAGGCTTTTGGGGAAAAGGTGCAATTGAACAGATATCTTCCCTATTGCAGAAAGAACTATCGGGGCTAAGGGGGTTTTCGGCAACAAGCATAAGAAATATGCGTATTTTTTATGAGGAGTGGGATAAGGTTTTAAATCATCAGCCAACGGCGGATGATTTGGTGTTGAATGAAAAATTGCTTCTTGTAGAAATTCATCAGCCACTGGCTGATGAATTTAACTGGTCAGACTTCCTTTCAATCGGCTTTAGTCATCATACCGAAATAATATCCAAAGCTAAGACTTTGGAAGCAAGGCTATTTTATATACATGAATGCGCCATTCACTATTGGAGTAAATACACTTTAAGGGATTACTTAAAAGCAGACCTGTACAGCCATCGGGGAACTTTGCCTAACAATTTCGCACAAACATTGCCTGATACTAAGCAAGCTTTAAAAGCTGTTTGTTCATTCAAAGATGAATACTTGCTTGATTTCATTAATGTGGAGGAACTGAATGAGCAGGAGGAGGATTTAGACGAAAAGATAGTAGAAAAGGCGATTGTTGCCAATGTGAAGAAGTTTATCATGACCTTTGGGCAAGATTTCAGTTTTATAGGCAATCAATATCGCATGGAGGTTGCAGGGGAAGAAATGTTCATTGATTTGCTCTTTTTCAATCGGGAGCTTAATTCTTTAGTCGCGGTCGAGTTGAAATCAGGAAAATTCCGTGCATCCTATTTAGGACAGCTGAATACTTATCTATCCGCCTTGGATACATATATCAGAAAGCCGCATGAAAATCCCTCTGTTGGGATAATACTTTGCAGAGAAATGAATCAAACTTTTGTGGAATTTGCAGTTCGTGATTATAACAAGCCGATGGGAGTTGCTACCTACCGTGCATCCAAAGATATGCCGGAACGACTTCGTAACGCCTTGCCGGACATTGAGGAATTGAAAAAGCTATTGTAAGACAAAAGCCTTATTTGTTTTTTGGCAGGTAATTCCTTTTTCCTACTTATTACTGGGTTACTATACTGGCGATGTTGCCAGAAAATAAATAAGGATGTAATTATGAATATTGTTTCATTGCGAAAAAATCCTCAATATTTAGAGGAAGCGATTGCTTATTTCCAAAGTAAATGGGCTGACGAAGACAGTAAAATGGTCTATGACAACTGTTTTAGGACCTGTGTGGTGTCAGAATCTCCCTTACCACAGTTCTATCTTCTGATGGATAACGGAGAAATAATAGGTTGTGCCGGACTTGCAACAAATGATTTTAATTCACGAATGGATTTGTATCCGTGGCTGGTTGCCTTATTCATAGAGGAACGATATAGAGGACATAATTATGGAAGATTATTAATCGAAACCGTAGAAAAAGATACCCGACAATTGGGGTTTGGGAATTTATATTTGTGTACAAAGCATATAGGCTATTACGAACATTTCAGTTTTGATTATATAGGAGATTGCTATCATCCGTGGGGGGAACATACACGAGTTTATCAAAAACATATCACTTTCTCGGCTGATTTTTAGAGATACTTCTGGCATTTATGCGTTTGCCACAAGTTTAGTATATTCCTTTGTTTATATAGCAAATTAAACCTACTTCTATTGGAGGTAAAATATCTGTGGTAGTAAAAAGAAAAACAATCTTTTTCTTTTTACCAGCTTTGTTTTTATAGTTGGCTACCTTTTGTTATCTTTGTGTATCAGGCTCATTATTCGGTGAATATTTTTATTTTCTTACTATCTTATTACCCCGTTATTAATTATAAGAGTATATTTAGTTTGGTATATCTATAGCCGGTATAATGTACAGTGGAGATAAAGAATTTAAAGTGCCCTCTATCCGGTGGGACGGAACTATAAAATATTGGATTATGGATAAAATATTGCGAGCTTTCTGGAATCGTTATTTTCATTATGATTGGGCTTTTGGTCTGTTCCTGATTTTATTATTCGGTGTTCCCCGGTTTGTTATCGTCCTGCAATCTTACGTGACAAGAAGTTATGGTATAGTGATGTTTGTTTTTTTAGCCATGTGGTTTGTACCCTTTATTTTCCTTACCCGATACGGACGGAAATGCATTGGCATAAGGAGGCCTGATCACTGTGGACGTTTGTTTTTGTCTTTTATTGCGGGAGGGATGTCTTGTGCTGTTATATTTGCCCTTTTCTTTTTATTATATGATAAAACAATGGATAACGCGTTTGTATATATAGGAGGGAATAATCCCGGGGCATCCATTTCAGGACCTGACAAGCAGCTTTATTTTTGGATAGCTGTTATTCCAAGTATGATATTTAGCCCGATAGGGGAAGAGTTTTTATACCGTGGGGTGATACATGGCAGTTTTGTTCAAAGGTTTGGTGAGTCGAAGGCCTCTGTTTTAGATTCATTGGCCTTCGCTGTTACCCATGTTGCCCATTTTGGTATTGTTTATGTTTCTGGTATTTGGCAATTTCTTCCTTTCCCCGCTGTTCTTTGGGTTTTATCCATGTTTGTAGTCAGCCAGATTTTTTTCAGATGTAAGCAGTTTTGTAATTCCATTTGGGGAGCCGTGTTTGCACATGCGGGTTTCAATTGCTTCATGATGTATTTTATTTTTTATCAGTTATAGAACACACTCTCACTTTCTGAATTTAGTTAAGTTCTGATAGTTTCATGTGTTCTACATCGAATACTACTCGCTATTGATATATTCCGAATAACTTTTACGTAACTGATAATCTTTGCCGGAGAAGTTCATACGGTCGAAGTTGAGTGTACAGGTTTCGAATCCGTAGAAGAATGGAAACCCTAATAATCCGGATTGTCTGGTTATGGAATCCGCTGTATATGTATTGAAGAATTGTACCGGACAATCATTCACGTCCATCACTTTGACGGAAGCCGTGTCCGGTGTGTGTATGAAACTTCCTTCTCCGCCTGTGTCTAATAGATAACTCCGGTTGTTCGCGAATAGAAAAACACAAACGGTTTCTGCGAAACATATATTGGGATCGATGGGATGCCTTTGCTCCTCTTTTTTGAAAGTTAATTTGCCAAATTCGAATTCTATTTTAGAGATTCTCCGGAGTTCTTTTATTCCTATAGATGGTGTCGTCACCGGAAAAGATAGGATCCTTTTCAACAAGAGAAACATGGACTACCGTGTTGTGGAAAGTGATATTACCCAATTGTAAAGTCTCTACGAAACCGGTGGTAGCTTGTGAAGTACCGAACATGCCGTTTACGGATATGGTATCTCCTATACATGTCACGTTACATTTCGTCGGGGCGATTAAAATAATAATTCAATGATACTTTTGCATGTAACCGGGTTGCTTCATCCATCACAGAAGAAGAATCGTTATACAGTTTCCACAGTTGTGGAGCATCCTGATAATCGTCTAATGCTAATATTTTCGACCTTAAAGAAGTGGTTGTTTGTGAAAAGGCAGTCATTGAAAAACAAATTGTCCAAGTAAGAATGCCGAGCTTTAGTCTTGCCATAGTAGTATATGTTATAATTCAATTAGTTCTTGTGAGTTTATGTGTTTTTTATGCAAAGTCATCAGTGTCGGCATCAGAATCCGGCATCCTTTTTATATAAGCCATAGATTACACTAAATGTAGATAATCTGTCCGTCCTACCTTCAATGTAGTCTATGGCATATTAATGAAGTTTTGTTCGTTGACCCGAATCTTTAGTGTGCGAACAAGTCGTTTGTCGGAATTTCATTTCCTTCGCTACCTGTTACAGTCATTTTCAGTTGTCCACCGTTTTGGTCAAAGTATCGTACTTCTATCGGGTGGTATCCTTTGGCCAATGCTTTCTGTCCAATCACTTCGCGCGGTCCGTGCGGTCCGTCGTTGTTGATAACTTCTTCACCGTCTATCAGTAAGGTACTGCCGTCATCAGACAGCAGGGCAAAAGTGTATATGTCATCTTTCGGAGCATTGATAAATCCTTTGATTACCAAACCGATGTTTCCCTTTGCTTTTTCCGGGATCATTATTTTCTCAATGGCATAAGTTCCGTTCAGTGGAGCTTTGGGGATGTCAGCGCATTTGCTGCCTTTAAATTCATACCATTTAGCTTCCAGACCTTTGCTGGAAGGAGTGGTAGTTGTGGCTGGAGCATATTCGCTCTTAATGAAACGCGTACGTGCGATATCACCGGCTTTCCCGTTAGGACGGAACGTACGGAAGGTAAAATCGGTTGTTTCTTTCACTGGGATAGGACCTTCGTATTTGGATGATTGCAGCGTCGGAATGCTTCCGTCGGTAGTATAACGAATATCTGCACTCGGATCCAGGCAAGTCACACTAACACTTCCCTCACCAATGAAAGCGTTGTTGCGGTGGAAACCTTCCAGATCGGGGATACGATAATTGATACCCATGATGTTGAGGCGTTCGAACTGATTGGCCAACCGTTGCGCGAAGGTATTCCAGTCTTTCTGCGAAGCCTGGCTCCATCCCAATTCGGCAATAGCCAACAGACGTGGAATTGCCATGTATTGCATCCGTTCACGTGAGGGAATCCATTCGCACCAAATGTTTCCCTGTACGCCTTTGAGAAGTCTTTGTTGTTCAGGAGTCGCTCCTTCGATCGTCAGGTCGAGATCATAAATATTGCGTACAGAATTCTTGTCTTGTTGGTAATCCAGGTAGAATTGGCTGTTGGGGGAGAAGATGATTGAGTTGCCCTGTTGGGTAGTCTTTTTCGGAGCATCCTTGACCCAGCTTCTCCACCACATGACGGTAGCAGTCGGGCTTAATCCACCTTCGATGATTTCGTCCCAGCCGATCATCTCTTTGCCTTTTGAGTTGAAAAACTTTTCCATGTTATGGATAAACCAGGCTTGCAGTTCTTCTTCTGTCTTCAATTGGTTGTCTCGCATACGTTTCTGGCAGTCGGGACATTTTTTCCAGTTTGTCTTTTCCACTTCATCGCCGCCGATGTGCACATATTTATAAGGGAACAGGTCAATCAGTTCGCTATATATGTTTTTACAAAACTCTATTGCGGATTCTTTTCCGGGGCAAACGGGAGAAGAGAATGTGCTTCCCCAACCTACTTTGTCGGTACAGGCTACTCCGGAATAATTGCTGACGGCTGCCAGCATGTGACCCGGCATGTCAATTTCGGGAACAATGTCGATGCCGCGTACTTTGGCATATTCTATCACTTCTTTTATATCCTCTTGTGTATAATAACCGCCATACAGCGTGTCACCTTCCACGATGCGAAGTTTGTTTTCCGGAATCTGGTAATCGGGGTTATCTTCCGATTTAGCCAGTTCCATGCATGACCGGTCGTGTGAATTGAACGTACGCCAAGCTCCTTTTTCGGTGAGTAACGGATATTTTTTGATTTCAATGCGCCATCCCTGGTCATCTGTCAGGTGCCAGTGGAACTTATTCATTTTATAAAGTGCCATTACGTCAAGCAGTTCTTTTACTTCTTCTTTGGTATAGAAGTGGCGGGATACGTCGAGCATAATACCACGCCATTCGAAGCGCGGGGCATCTTCAATCTGTACGGCGGGTATGGCCCATGTCACGCTGTCCACCACCTGCTTCGATTCAATCTGAGGTGGAAATAACTGGCGGAGTGATTCGATACCGGCTATCACACCGTTATAAGAATTTCCTGTAATCTCTATTTGATCGGGTTTTGCGGTGAGCGTATATGCCCCCTCCTTGCCTTCTATAGCAGTGGTAGAAAGAGTGATGTTTCCTTTGCCTTCTTTCACCTGGATGTTATATCCGGTGGCTACTGACAGAATGCCTTTCAGGTACTCTGCCGCTGGAAGCAGTTCCGGATTGGTGGTACCGATGATGGTGTTTGGGGTTAATACAAACGCACCATGGTTCTGTTGCACTTTGTTTGGCAACGGTACAATAGAAACATCTCTGGTAGCGGGAGTGGGGCTACAGCCCGTCAGCAGTAATGCGCCGGTGAAAGCACAGGTTGCTAACCATTGTTTGTAAGATGGTTTTGTCATAAGGATAATTATTGGATTGTTTTTCAAATTAGTTTTAGTCTGCTTACTTTTACTGTATGGAAAGCACAAATATACAATCAATTCTTTTGATAATCTTCATTCCTGATTGAAAAACTGTTGCTATCTTTGCTCTTACGTAAACTTTCGCAGTCGGCTGTATGTTTCTTCTTCAGAAGAAATCGGTTTATTAAGTTGCTTTTTGCCTGTTTGTCAGTGTTTGTCATGGGATGGCTAATGCTTTTGACGTATTGCTTCTTTCGATTTATGTACGTGCCTTCTTGAGACCACGGCTGTGATTCAAAGAGATCGCAATTGTGAACTGATGGAACCACAGTTGCAGATTGAACTGAATAACAAACTAAAAACTGTTGATAAATGCGTGAAATTGATAAGATAAACAGTGTGAATTTGCTTACTGAATAAGGAATGAGCAAGCCGGAAATTATAAAAAGTGAATAGAATATGGGAGCGCTTGATTTAATTGATAAATATTATCCTCAGGATAATGAGTTAAGAAATATATTGTTGGTTCACAGTCGTTCGGTTGCCGATAAGGCATTATGGATAGCCGATAAGCACCCGGAGTTGAACCTTGATATTACTTTTCTGAACGAAGCTGCCATGTTGCATGATCTCGGAATTTTTCTGACACATGCTCCGGGCATTAAGTGTTTGGGTAAGGAGCCATATATTTGTCATGGATATCTGGGAGCCGAGCTGGTGCGCAAAGAAGGTTTTCCGCGGCATGCTTTGGTTTGTGAGCGTCATACCGGTGCGGGACTTTCACTGGAAGAGATTATTAAACAGCAGCTTCCTATTCCGCATCGTGAAATGTTGCCGGTCAGTATAGAAGAACAAGTGATTTGCTTTGCTGATAAATTCTTTTCGAAAACACATCTTGATCGTGAAAAATCGGTGCAAGATGCCCGTAAAAGTATTGCCCGGTACGGTGACGAAGGACTTCGACGCTTTAACAATTGGTGTGAGCTGTTTCTTTAGTGCCTAAAAAAGAATTAAAAATCAAGATTCTCAAGTATATTTGGTGAAGATTGTGTACTTTTGCCCCTTCAAGCGTAAACTATTAGTTAATGACGCCATTGAAAGCAAATACAATACTATCATTCATACTATTATTGATCCTCCTGATGCTTCCGGATGAAGCGATGGCTCAGCGTCGCCGTGTCAGAGAGGTGAAGGGACCTGTCACTTATTCGCCCCAGCAAACTGATTCATTAAAAGCAGACACGCTGAAGGCCGATACTTTATCGTTGCAATCTGCCGGAAAGAAGAAACAACCTCTGGATGCCCCTGTGGTTTATTCGGCTAATGATTCCATCGTCTTTACCGAAGGTGGCTTTGCGCATTTGTATGGCGATGGTAAAGTGAATTATGAAAAAATAGAATTGGGAGCACAGATCATCACCATGAATATGGATAGCAGTACGGTGTACGCTCGCGGTGTGACTGACTCGTTAGGGGTTGAACAAGGCAAGCCTGTGTTTAAGGATGGCGATACGCCTTATGAAACCAAAGCAATCCGGTATAATTTCAAAAGTAAAAAAGGATTTATCAATAACGTCGTTACCCAGCAGGGCGAAGGATATGTTGTGGGTAATAATGCCAAAAAAGGAGCTAATGATGAACTGTTTATGGAAAACGGACGTTATACGACCTGTGATCATCACGATCATCCACACTTCTACATGCAGTTGACCAAGGCCAAAGTCCGTCCCAAGAAAAATGTGGTGACCGGCCCTGCCTATCTGGTGGTAGAAGATGTACCGTTGCCATTGGCTGTACCTTTCTTTTTCTTTCCTTTTTCCAGCAGTTACTCTTCAGGTTTTGTGATGCCCAGCTACATGGACGACTCCAGCCGTGGCTTCGGATTGACGGGAGGTGGTTATTATTTTGCCATCAGCGATATAATGGATCTTAAATTGACCGGAGATATATTTACAAAGGGCTCGTGGGCAGGTAATCTGGAAACCAATTACAATAAACGTTATAAATATTCCGGTTCGTTACAGGCCGGCTATCAGGTGACTAAATTGGGAGATAAGGGCTTGGCTGACTATTCGGTTGCCAAGGACTTTAAGATTGTATGGAATCATCGGCAAGACCAGAAGGCCAGCCCGAACAGTACTTTCTCGGCAAGTGTGAATTTCGCGACCAGTAGTTATGAGCGTACCAATATCAATAACCTCTATAATTCTCAGCTGATGACTCAGAATACGAAAACTTCGAGTGTGAGTTACTCCCGCAGTTTTCCGGATCAGAAGCTGACGCTTGCAGGTACTTTCAACATCGCCCAGACCATGCGTGACTCTTCAATAGCTGTCACCTTGCCTGACTTGAATATCACGCTGAGTACTATTTTCCCTTTTAAGCGTAAACGTGCGGTAGGCGAAGAGCGCTGGTACGAAAAGATTTCCTTGCGTTACTCGGGACGTCTGACCAACAGCTTGAAAACCAAAGATGACCGCTTGTTCAAAGCCGGTTTCAGAGAGTGGGAGAATGCGATGCAGCATAACATTCCGGTACAGGCCACCTTTACTCTTTTTAAGTATTTGCAGGTAGTGCCTTCATTCAATTATACAGAGCGCTGGTATACCCGTAAGGTGATGAAGAGTTATGATGAAACTACCCGGAAATGGGATACACACCCCGGCGATACGATTCATGGATTCTACCGGGTATTTAATTATTCGGCCAGTTTGTCGTTGAGCACAAAGATGTATGGTATGTATCAACCGCTGTTTATGAAGAAAAAGGAAATACAGATCCGTCACGTCTTTACGCCCCAGATTTCATTGAATGGTTCTCCAAGCTTCGGACAGTTCTGGGAATACTATCGTGATGCGGACGGTAATGACCAGTATTACTCGCCTTATTCCAGCCAGCAGTTTGGTACGGCTCCGCGTGAAAAGTCCGGGACGGTCAGTTTCGATGTATCGAACAACCTGGAAATGAAATACCGTAACAAGAAGGATTCTCTTATGAAAATAAGCCTGATCGATGAGATAGGCTTCAATCTTTCTTATAATATGGCGGCACAGAAACAGCCGTGGAGCAACCTGAATATGCGTTTGCGTATGAAGTTTAAAAAGTTTAATAACTATACGCTGAACATGAACGCGGTGTTTGCCACGTATGCTTATACATTCGATAAGTCGGGTAATGTAATAGTGGGTGATCGTACCGAATGGTCTTACGGACGCTTCGGGCGATTCCAGGGATGGGGCTCTTCTATTAACTATACTCTTAACAATGATACTTGGAAGAAGTTGTTCGGAAAAGATAAAGATAGCGATCAAAAGAAGAAAAAGGATAGTGCTGAGGACGAGGGAGGAAATTCGACGGGTGACGAAGCGGTTACTGAAAAGAAAGTGGAGAAAGCGCAGGCAGACAGTGACGGATATCAGGTTTTCAAGATGCCATGGTCGCTGAATTTTAACTATTCGTTCCGCATTAGCGAGGATCGTAGTAAGCCGATCAACCGTAACACCATGCGTTATCCGTTTAAGTATACCCAAAACATCAATATGTCGGGTAATCTGAAGATTTCCAATAACTGGTCGTTTACATTCAATTCCGGATATGATTTCGAAGCGAAAGAGATCACTCAGACTTCTTGTACGATTACTCGTGATTTGCACTGTTTCAATATGTCAGCCAGTATTTCTCCTTTCGGACGTTACCGCTATTATAACTTTACGATCCGTGCAACGGCCAGTATCCTGCGTGATTTGAAGTGGGATAAGAGAAGCCAGACTCAAAGCAACATCCAGTGGTATTAATAAATATCTATAAACGTTCCTTGTTTTTGATACGTTATGAGTATTATTCACCACAGAGGACACAGAGGGCACAGAGTTTTAATATCTTGTTTATATGGATGTTTAAGAGAAAGATATTCTCTGTGTCCTCTGTGGTGAACTTGATTCGTTTCTGATACGATATACAGTTTTAACCTTTCTCTTCCAGATACCTTACCTACCAGTTTATCTCTGTTTTTCCGTGGGTTTTCAAGTATTCATTCGTTTTGCTGAAATGCTTATTCCCAAAGAAGCCGTTGTAGGCAGAGAGGGGAGAGGGGTGTGCCGAACTGAGTACCAAATGCTTGTTACGGTCAATAAAGGCACCTTTCTTCTGTGCATAACTTCCCCAAAGGATGAAAACCAGGTTTTCTCTTTCTTCCGCCAGAGCGCGGATAGCGGCATCTGTAAATTCTTCCCATCCGCGGCGTTGGTGCGAACCGGCCTGATGGGCACGTACTGTTAAAGTAGCGTTGAGCAACAGGACACCTTGCTCGGCCCACCGTGTCAGATTACCGGTGGGAGGTGTTGCCGTACCGATATCTTCTTTTATTTCTTTGAAGATGTTCACCAAAGATGGCGGAAAGGCTACTCCGTCATTCACCGAGAAACAAAGGCCGTGTGCCTGTCCGGGACCGTGGTAAGGGTCTTGCCCGATAATGACTACTTTTACTTTGTCAAAGGGACATAGGTTGAATGCATTGAATATCAGCTTTCCCGGAGGAAAAATCTGGTATTGGCTATATTCGCTTCTGACAAATTCGGTCAGTGTGCGGAAATAATCCTTCTCAAATTCCGGTTGTAAATGAGCTTTCCAGCTCTCTTCTATTTGTACGTTCATAGGCTATTAAATAAGGTGTATATTAAGGGCTGTACATTCACGGCGCATCTCTTCCGGCCAGATACTTGCCTGAATCTCGCCGATATGAGCTTTGCGTAAGTAGAACATGCACAAACGCGATTGTCCGATACCGCCGCCGATAGAGAGTGGAAGCGTATCATTCAGTAATCTCTTATGGAAATAAAGCTCCAGTCTCTGTTCCTGATTCTCTTGTTTTACCTGACGAAGAAGAGCCTCTTTGTCTACGCGGATACCCATTGAAGATAACTCAATGGAGCGTTGCAGCACATCGTCCCATAGCAACAGGTCACCATTCAGTCCGGGTAAGTCGTTCAGCCCTGTGCTGGTATAGTCGTCATAGTCCGGAGCACGTCCGTCATGCTTTTTGCCATCACTCAGCTTGCAGCCGATACCAATGATGAACACGGCTCCATACTTTTTACAGATGGCATGTTCACGGCATTTAGGTTCCATATCGGGATACAACTGGCGTAATTCTTCCGAATGGATAAAGTGCAACTTCTGTGGCAGGCAAGGCTTGATTTGCGGGTACATTTCGTACACCATATATTCCGTACGGATCATGGCGGCATAGATACGGTTGACGATCTCTTTTAAGAAGTCGGCATTGCGATCTTCGGCAGTAATCACCCGTTCCCAGTCCCACTGGTCTACATAAAGTGAATGAAGATTGCCCAGTTCCTCGTCTGAACGAATGGCGTTCATATCCGTATAAATACCGTAACCCGGCTCAATGTGGTAATCTGCCAAAGTAAGTCGTTTCCATTTAGCAAGTGAGTGGACTACTTCAGCTTGTGCATCGCCCAAGTCTTTGATAGGAAATGAGACAGGACGCTCGATGCCGTTCAAGTCATCATTGATACCCATTCCTTTGAGCACGAAGAGTGGGGCTGTGACACGTCGCAGACGCAGTTCTGAAGAAAGATTCAACTGGAAGAACTCTTTAATTTGTTTGATACCCAGTTCTGTCTGTTTCAGGTCAAGCAAGGGTTTATAATTCTGAGGTTTTATTAGGTAACTCATAGGTTTATTGATTGTTATTTGTCGGCAAAGATATGAATAATATCTATATCTGTACGAATAATAGGCTGAAATGTTATCAAATTGATCGTTTTATATAGCATAAGAGTTGCAAAATAATATTTGCGGATATGACGTTCGGTAGATAGATACTACAAAAAATGGTGAATCATTAGGAAAATGCGAAGTTTTTTTATACTTTTGTCGTCGCATAAAACAATGCTCCTGTAGTTCAACGAATAGAATGTAGGTTTCCGGTACCTAAGATAAGGGTTTGATTCCCTTCGGGAGTACATTTAAAAACGCTAATTTCTTAAATATAAGATGATTAGCGTTTTGATTTTATTGGGGTTGCACAACTTTTGCACAACATTTTGCATCGTATAGATGATTAATGAGCTAATGGAACATTGCCTAAATCAAGTAGAAGCATAAATAAATCCCGGGCCAATTAGGACCCGGGATATTTTATGGTGTTCGAATGAATAGCTATGATGATCCTTATCTCCTTGTTGGGGTAAAGTTAAGTTCAAAATCAGTTGAGATTGTTTTTCCTGATTTTGTCTGCACCTTAAAAGTGATACTTTGTCTACTTTGTAGTGGGTGTACCAGAAATTTAATATAACCCATCTGATATAAAAGAATCAGTTCTTCACCTTTTAAATCTGAAAATGACTTAGAATAAGGATAGTATTCCTTAGAGGGTCTATACGGGGCGGGTGTTGTGTCTTCTGTTTTAGGGTATTCTTTATACCCGCTTTTTATAAACTCCAATGGTGAGGAATAATACAGTATTGCAATATCATTTAGTGAACTTCCCTTTTTATGGTTATTGTCAAAATCGGTATTGCATATTAAATCAAGTGAAGTAATAGTATCAACTAGGCACGGATTAGAGAAAGGAACCATATAGCGATTATAGCTGACATCACCATATTTAGTGCAAAGTTCATCATACTGCGGGTTTCCCCTGGCAATATTTTCACCTTGAAACATAAAATACAATTCATCGTTGTTGCTTATGTTTCCGGATACAATTTCTTTAATATCAATAAATCCTTGTAGGAAGCTTTTTGAAAATAAAGCTCCTGTTATTTTTTGCTCTTCGCATGAACAAAGGGTCAAAAGTGACAATAATAATATATATATTTTTTTCATCGGTGTATATTGGTTATCATTCTAGGTTTAAATGCGAAAGTTGGGATTCTCTTTCCGTTAGTATCAGGCATTGTAACAAATGGTTGGTACCATCCATTATATAACCCTCCCCATCCATAGTTGTTGCGTACAAATAGAAAACGTCTCTTTTCAGAGTCACAGTCCATCTCGCCTCTTCTTGGTCTGCATATTCTAATGTTTAACATTTCATATCGATAGCCATCCACTACCCATGCATGGCCATCTGAATGTGTTTGAAAGATGAAATAGTCGCTTTCTTTATCAAATCCACATTGATATACTGGGTGCCCGGCTTTTAAAGACTCGACTAGTCCTTTGTCGCTATAGCTAATTAAATCACTACATGTATAGCCCATTTTTCTTAATAGACCTGGGATTTTTTCACTTTTAGCACCGCTTTCTTTCACTCCATATTTCATACCTACATTTAATCCCACTCTTCTAATAAAATGCGCTAATTGACTCGTTGCATCGGGGTACTTGTATTGGTCTGAACTACTTTTGATTTTATAAATGGTATTCCAATCATAATTATATCCTTCGAATGTGTTTGGATATTTATTATATGCACATATCTGTGCTGTTGCAATGGCTACACATCCGGCTTTGGCATATTCTGTGCCAATGACACATTCTTTATTATAAGGGTTGTTTTGTGACCACTCTATATCCATGAAAGGACCTACTTGTTCTAGTAATTCATTTCTGGTTTCGGGGGTTTCAGCGAATCTCGGATTATTTCCTTGATTATTGATATCATATAAAATAGTGTGTATAGCACTTTTTATGAACATCTTTAAAGCAAGAACCTGGCATGTGTCTTTTAAGTTAAAGTGTCCTTTATCTGAGTATGCATAAATAGGTGCGGTTCTGCTATCTGCCGCTGCTACTCCAAAGCCTCCATCTTTAAAATTGATAATGTATAGCAATGTATCGCTACTTAATGAATTTGCTTTCAATGAACGGGTTATTGCTGGTGTCGTTTTTACAACCTCGATGTTTTCGATTTCCGCCGAATAAGCATTCCGGGTACTTCCTTTTGTAGAGTTAATCACATCGAGGACTGTGAAGACAGCATCCGAGACGGGGATTTTATAAGAAATGTCTTTAAAACTCTCCGCTTTAGTTGAGTGATCAAAAGAAGCAATTACATTATTTTCTCCACAGGAGTAGAATAGTAGTGATGTGAAGATTATCACATACAGTTTGTTCTTCAGATTTTTATTCATAGTTTTTGATTGTTTATGCGGGATTGTAATTGAGCCATATTACATTACCGCGGGTTAAAAATATTTTTTAAGGGCTCTTTTGCATTTTCATTTGTAGTGTATTTAGGTTAATAACTATATTAGTTAATTTGTCCGACAACGCAGCGGTTATATTGTATATTCACTTAAAAACTTTATTAATTATGTCAGACGAAGAATTACGTATTCGGTGTATAGAGTTGTCCGTAGAATGCTTCAGTTGGTTTAAAGGGAACGAGCATGGTATAAAAGGTACTCCTATCGCATTAGCTGATCTTATGTATCAGTTCGTGAAAACAGGAAAGTCTCCAGATGCCAAACCCTATTACCCTCAACCACTGTAGTCCCTTTTATAAAATCTTTCAATTCCATATTCATGTGTTTATAGCCTTAATGTTGTTGCTATTACGGTTATTTACATTTATCCGTGACGGTTAATCTGTGATATACGGTTTATTCCTTTTTGTGACTGCATTCTTGTCTGTTTCGACACACACCTCTCCATACATTCCTGATCCGTGCCACGCTAGATAACCATAAGCGTGAACTCGTTTATCTTCCCCTTCATCAATAATATAGGAATGTTGCTTTTTGTTCCCTCTAGGCAAGAAACCTATATGGATTCCAGCATCGTTGTATACTGCTATTGCATATTGATCATATTCATTGTCAGTTTGCGCAATTGCATAACCGTTAAACTTTCCTACCATGGTAATTGGAAGATCTCTGTAATACGCCCCAGCTATTGGAAATTTACCGTATCCCTTACGTGCTGATAGACCGATGCATTTATCTCCGATATAATATTGCTGAGATTCGGTTAATTCGTTTCGCCGTGATATATGCTCTTGAGATTTCAGAATTTTATCTTTTTCGTTCTGCCAATCACTTTTCAAAATCAATATTACGGCAACAATAAAAACGAGTAATCCCATAATAATCCATTCCATATCTTGAGGTTTTAGCATTGATTAATTAATATCCACCCTCCCACCCATAGGCGTTAGGTTTGGTTCTTTTTTATAATTTTGTTATCAATATTAGGTATGAGTGTTAGCTTGCAAGTCCTTTATTCAGACTTTCTTTTTCTTTATACTTGGCTAATTCAGCCTCTAACCTTTCATTCTTTTCGATGAGAGCGTCTATCGATGCTCTTAATCTCTTGATTTCTTTTTCCATTTCTGTATTTGTTAATTCACCATCGACGTTGATAGGTGATATTTTGGTTTCATTTATTGTAGGCCTGATCATTTCTCCAATTTCACGGAATAGCCATTCAGAGGATAAATCAGTGTATAAAAGAAGAAATTCTTTAGCTCTATCTACGGTTATGCTTTTAGGCTTGGTGAAAGCGCCAACTCCCCAATTTAATTCTCGTTCTGCTGATGTCGGTGAAATCCCTTTATAATCAAGGAATTCTTTGATTTTCTCTTTGACTGTCATAGTGCGTTTTTTAATAAGTGTTAATTAAAGATTATATTCTTTGATAAAGTGAATATAAAAGAATATAATCTTTATATTTGCATCGTGATTAATATCAAACCCTATTAACCACGAATTACAATTTGAAATAATCAACAATTATAATATTAAATTATGGAAACAACAAATTTCGTGACCAAAAAATCATTGACCGGAACATTAGCCAACATGTCCGTAAAAGAAGTTATTGAAATCAACATCAAAGATTTCAAAGAGTACTCTATCCGCAATGCAGCTATTAAGCTGAAAAAGAAAGGATATCTATTTAGCGTGTCCAGCGCCGGCCGGATTGATACAACAGCAGTAATGAGATTAAAATAGGAAAGATTGACAGTGGAAGAAAAACCGAACTGCATCGGCAATTGCCGCCTCTGTCCTGATCTGTGCAAATGCCCGCCCGATCATCTTCATTGCGAAGATTGCGGAATCGAAATAGAACCGGGTGAAGGTATCAGTATCGAAGTTGAGGCTATCATATCCGGACATCCCGGCACTAAAATGATAACAGTATGTCCGGTATGTTTCGCGGATCATTACCAGGGAGATGAAACAATAGAATTTGAGTAATAACTAAATTAAAACAATAAGGAGAAATAACAATGACTACAGGAACAATTATCTTTTTAACATTAATTGCCGCCCTCGTGCTGGTACTTGGAGTGGCTGTCATTTGGCAATGTTGCAATATAAGGAACTTAATCGACGAATCCGCAAAAGAAAGTCGGAATGATATATATGGAACCTATAGTAGTTTAAAGCATCTGTTAGTGAAGTATATCGGTGAATCGAAGAAAGATCTTAGCCCCGACTCAGAGAACGCATCTAAATCCAGCCTCTGTCCTCTGGATTTAGATAGCACACGGAGTATCCGTGACTGCTTGGAGGATATTTGTAAGTTCTACGGCATTCCAGTACATCTCTTAGCAAGGGGAATGCAAGAAGCGGGAAAAGAGCTTAATCTCAAATCAGAGAGTGTCTCTAAATCCGGCCTCAGCCCCGAAAGCGCCACGCCTAATGGTACTATTACGCCGCCTTCATCTCTTAGTGATATAGAACTTCGTAAATACTGCATAGAGCAGACCAATAAAGATCAGGTGTATCTCCGGATAGAAGATGCTCAGAGGCTTTATGACTACATTTTGAATGGTAATCAGTGAGGAAAGGAGGTAACAAATGAGCATTAAAGAAATACTGAGTAGTGATTCAAATTTAAGTGTAACAATAAAATCTACTGATTTGAAAGAGTTTGCGGATCATATTATAAAACAGACGATCAAAGAGGTTTTGGCCTCTAATATGAAGTCGGATGAAGAGTATTTAACCGTCAACGAAACCGCAAAGATGCTTTGTGTTAATCGTAGTACTTTATGGAGTTGGAACAAAAAGGGATACTTATGTCCTGTTGAGATAGGCGGGAAGCGTCGCTATAAAATAAGTGATATTGATTCAATTCTTAAAAATAAACGAACCGATGAAGAATATGAATAGTCTTTCTAAGCATCTGCTTATGGTCATCATATCCATAGTTACGGTTGCCGGTTGCATCTATGCCGGCAACGTAGAGATGAATGATGAT
>ERZ791719.21-NODE-21-length-133003-cov-28.3111_pt1 | contig 133003 bp, 80 predicted proteins | sample MGYA00510338_ERZ791719 | MGnify/ENA primary metagenome ERZ791719 (study PRJEB30046, sample SAMN00715131) | human gut metagenome | study: EMG produced TPA metagenomics assembly of the A metagenome-wide association study of gut microbiota in type 2... | reverse complement strand
AGATTGTCGTTTTTACGTAGGGCGTTGCCCTACGCTATATAATTAAGCCCTTTCAGGGCACTCCGCAAAATTATCATTTTTCCTTTTCAATCATTATAACAATATCCTTTTTTCTACTTTCCGGTAAAACTTTCAAATCCGTCACTTTTCCGTTTTTGAGAGTGGCTTCTACTGTTGTTTCGCCCGGAGCATGAAGTTTGAAATGTACGTTCCATTCTTTCGGCCATGCCGGGAAAAGGAGTATTTGTTCTCCATTGGTTTGCAATAGCATTTCCTGAAGTCCTATCATGCCGCTACCTCCCCAGTTGTGATCGGGTGTCCAATCATATCCCGGTCCCCAAAATGCGGGGAAACGATGCGGTCCATTCGATAATTTGGCTAAAGATAGTTTCTTTGCTTCTTCGGTTAGGCCTAAACAGGCAGCCCATATATTATCTTGTTTCCATCCGGTATGCGAACGGAACTTGATGGCATCCGGGTCATAAAAGTAGGTATTACGGGCTATATCCAGATCCTCCTTTCCTACTCCATAAATACGCCATGGAAACACTGGATAAAGTTGTGGCGTTTCAACATTATTAATTCGTTCCCAACTTACGGCGGGCGAAATTGTTTGCTTCAAGACCGGAGCAATAGTCGGATTCAACGTATCTTTTATTTCTATGTATCGCAATGGAATCGGAGGTATTGCTTTTAGCATCTCCTCTTTCTCTCCGTATGTTTCTAATACCACTTTCAGGGCGGCGATGGTGCTGCTTGCGTTATTGGTCATTTTATATGTTTCACAAGCAGAACCCGGGAAAAGAATCAGATGTCCGTTGCCATCCAACGCTTTCCGTCCCCGGCGGGAAGCTAGTTGCCGGTAATGTTCGTCGAAGAATGTCAGCGAACTTTCGATCAGAGGTAAATAAGGGGTAATATCAGCATTTGCATAGTTCTTTGTTTCCAATATCATTTGGCAGAATTCAAGAACCGTATCCCATTCATATTCCAGCCAGGCATTATATTCCAATCCTTTGTCGAACCAGTCCGGTCGTTTGAAACCATATTCTGCGGGGTTCGGCAAACCGAAATTTTCGATCTGCTCGCTAAAGCAGGCTCCATCATGTTGCCAATATATACGGCTTCGCAGTTCTGCATTCTTCAACATGCGGTTATAAAAATCAAACTGGGAAGGCATCATATCAAAGTCTCCGCTTTTCAGCATCGGCCAGTATACTAAACGTTGATTCTGTGCAGTCATCGTACCACCTCCCCATTTCCGGTAGTCGGGAGTAAAAGATTGTTTTTCATCGACATGGCAAGGATCAAAGGTAAATAGTCCGCCATTAAATTTAGTCGGTACGCTGCCATAAGCATTGCATCCCAGCATATAGCGGAAAAGGGTGTAGTTTCTGGTTATTTCTTTTGCTTCCCCTTCTGCTTCGATAAAACTGCGTTGCCAAAAGGAATTCCACCACGAACGGGTCTGTTTTTTATCCTGTATGATAGTTTTCAATGAAACTTTACCTTTGGGGGCTATTCTTTGTAAAGCAGTTTGTAGTCCCTGCTCCCATTCTTCTATTGTTTCTGTCTGGTCTGTATGTAACACAATACAGATATGTTCTTTCCGGGCTGCTTTGGAAGAACGGAATTTCCAAGCACGATAGTCTGTTCCGGCATATACATCATCCGCAGTGCCTGCAAATTCTAAGTTTTCACCCAAAAGAGTTCCTCCAAAAGTCAAGTTTTTCAAAGGATTCATCATTTGAGATTTTACTTCGTTCATTCCTTGTTGAGCTACAACTACATCAAAAACGGTCTGTTCGGGATTGCGATGATAAAACAGAAGTTGGTTCCTCTTTATTGAAGTCCTATTTATTTCAGCCTTTCCTGTTGAATCAGTAATTTTGTCTAAAGAAATAAAGTCGGCCTCCGTCACAGTACCTTTCGGGGGAGCCCATTTGTAGGAACACTGTTGCCCCTCTCCTTTTCTGACAGGTCGTTCCTGATAGCGCCAATTTTCATAAAAGACTTCAGTCTGCAACGGTTGTTCATTTGTTACCTCTACATGTATAATCGGATGAAAAACATCTACCCAAAATTGTATCTGCGTGTTTCCTGCCGCGATTTCTACATATCCGTCTTTTAACTTCAACTCCTGGCGAAAATCTTTAGCGTCTTTGAAAGGATTGGGTGATAGGCGGAGACGTACACGCCCTTGTTTTAACTGGCAGTTGTTTTCGTCGAATGTACCGCTACGGCTCACATAGAACATAACATCACCGTCTTCTACCCATATATTCATCCCGATATCTCCACCGCCACAGGGCATAGATTCAGAAGAATTACGACTGGGAGTATTCCAAATGACATTGGCATGCTGACTCCAAAGAGCCGACACGCCAACAAACAGTATGGTTATAATCAGATAAAATCTCTTCATATATTTTTCATATTTTACCTTGTCTATTTGCGATTACCAATCATCCGAACGAAAAGACCCTAAAGGCAATCCGTCGCAATATACATCTCCTTCCACATAGTTTTCAAAACAATATCGAACAGCTACCGGGTGCGGCACTTTATCGCTTTTCACCAGCATCTTACTACGTTCTATCCATGCTTTGGCCGGGTAAAAAACTTTATCTTCGCCGGCTACCTGAAAGTTTTTCGATTCGAAACAGTTCTTGCCGCTGATCCACATATTGGCACGTTCGAAGCTGACAATTACGGTATCGTTCTTTATTTCAATGCTTTTATAATAAGGACTTTCGCCATTCACGCCTTCCACTCCATACGTTTTAGTTAAAGCCAGAAGTGCCAGACGTTCACCTGCAACCTGTTTCTTTGCGGGATGAATACCTTTTTCCATTCCTGCATCCAGTAATACAGCCATACCGCTGTTAGCTACACGATGTTCTACTTTTGCCTGTGCCTCCCGGAGATATGCCGAATTTATCACTTCCTTTCCTTTTTCGGTAATAATCCCGTAATCATACGGAGCTATCTGGCAATAATAGAAAGGAAAATCTCCCTGTTTCCATTCGGCACGCCAACCGTTAATCAATCGGGTAAACATATCAGCATACGTATGGGCACGATTCCAGTTATCTTCACCCTGATACCAAATCACTCCTTTCATGGTCATACCGATTAATGGATGCAACATACCATTATAAAGCACGGTCGGAGTACGGTTCTTGGATTTTATGTCGGTTTCCGTTTGAGGTATCTTCGCTTCCGGAAAGGCTTTCAGCCAGTCTGCCGTCATCCATGCTTCACAGGCGGAACCACCCCAGGCTGCTACAACCAACCCAACCGGAACATCTAATATTTCATTTACCAGTCTCCCGAAATAATAGGCTGTTGCACTGAAATCACGGACACTAACCGGATTGGCTTCTTTCCACGAACCGATAACGTCATTCTGCGGAGTGAATGTAGAAGTACGTTTCACCGTAAACAGACGGATTTGTGGATTCTTGCTGTGAAGAATGTCCATATTGGCATTTTCTACCGGTTGGTTTTTGAAGCCTTTCATTGGCATTTCCATATTACTTTGTCCGGAACAAAGCCAAAGTTCGCCTATCAGAATATTATTCAGTGTCTTTTTGGTTCCATCATCAAAGGTCACAGTATAAGGACCTCCCGCTTCGGGAGTAGCTACTGTCAGTTTCCATGCCCCATTTTTATCTGCTGTTGCTGCATATTGTTTTCCATTCCAACTAGTGGTCACTGTTACTTTTTTATAAGGAGTCGCCGTCCCCCAAAGGTTTGCATTGGTCTGTTGCTGCATCACCATGCCATCAGAAAAAATAGCCGGTAGCTTTACTTCTGCGTGTGTTGACAGGCAGGCAGCAAGCAGAAAACCTGCCAACATTGTACCTGTTTTAATAATTGAACTTTTCATACTTTAGCTATATTATAATGAATTGGGCACGGATTACATGGATTGCGCTGTTACTTTATGTAATACGATTCTCATAAACCGTGTAATCCGCGTAATCCGTGCCTTAAAAATCTATTTTATTCTGTGGTAGAAAAACTCAAAGGTCCGAGTAATCCTGCCGGAAGCAGCGTTTTTTCTGCCTTGCGATATTTTGCATTAGTCCAAATGCCATCAAACGGCGCTTTTCCTTCATCAGCTCCTGTCAGTGCATTCGCCCATGTATTTGTAACCTCTATTTCAAGCTCATTAATTCCTTTTTTCAAGGCACCTGTAATATCTGCACGATAAGGAGCTGTCCAGATTGTGCCACAATCTACACCATTCACACGAACAGTTGCCAAATTATAAACTGTTCCCAGATTCAGATAAATCTGTTGGTCTTTATTCGGTTTATTTTTCCAGCGAAAAGTGGTTTTATAGGTCGCTGTCCCCGAATAATAACGTATCTGTTCGTCCGATTCTTGGCTCCAGTCGAAAAGTTCTTTTCGTGTGAGCGTTTTTTGGTTAGCTGCAAAAGTTATAGTATATTCCTTTGCCTCCAAAGCTATGTTTAAAGGGGCTTTGGCGGTGTCTTTTTTCTCCTTTTGCAGTTGGAGAGAGGACTCTCCATAGCCTTCATCTACTCCCTCCGCAGGATATACGATGAATACGGACTCGTTAGGAGCCAATGTGAGAGTAACTTCCGTCCGGTTTCCGTTGATACGATAGGAAGGATGAATATTCATCTCACCCGTCACCGGATTCCAACATTCCGGTTTCTTACCGTTAATACGCATACTTGCAGTAAACGTGCGTGTTTCGTCCTTTTGGTTGGCGACGAAATAGAGCTCACCAAGTTCGCCACGACGATGCGTCCAGGCAATATCTTCCGGCACGATCATGTCACGTTCCAAGCCATACACGGAAAAATCTTCTTCTGTATAAGGTAAAGAAGGAACCAAAATGCCAGCTTCTTTTAGTTCATTGATTTTCTTCTGCACTTCCGATGACAATACAGGTTCGGGATTCATAGGATGCGAAAGAGGTAGTACCAACACTTTATAACTTGCTCCACCCGGCAACGTTATTCGTCCGTTTTCGGCTTTCGCCAAACGAAGGATTGCATCTTTATTAAAACTATCGTATGCATATCCACGAAGCGGATTCACCCATTTCTCCGGATCAGCCATGTTGGCTGAATGGGTAACACCTACCGGACGTACACGTAAAGGCTGTCCCTCATTGGCCAGACGGATGCGTTCACTTTCCACTCGTTCCGCACCGAAGATTCCCGGCAGAGAGGGAACCAATCGTTCCGGTAATATCGAACGTCTCGGAACTTCTTCACCTGTAAAGACTGCGATGTCTGTTACCGGATGCCCATATTGCAATAACGACTGGCAACGGGTAGCATATTCGGAAAAGGCTTTTGCGCCTTTATCCCACCAAGTCTGATCCCGTTGGAAGAAAAGTCCGATGCCATCCAATGTCATGCCGGGCTTGCGGTCCAGCCAGGGATTATGTACATATACATGGTAGAAAAGGCGGTTGATTCCTAATGCGTAATTACGATCCAACAAGGCTTTCAACATTCCGGGGTATTCATCCCACGTGCCACGCACTTCGGTGAATCCTTCAGCCTGAATAATATTCTTTCCGTAGATATGCGCTCCGCTAATAGCGTCGAGCATATCATTCGGTTTGTCATGTGTGGGACTGTTCAACCAAAATTCACCCATCGGAAGATCTACTTTTTGATAATGTAGTAGACCATCGCTTACCATCGTCGGAGCCACACATTCTGCCGAGAATTGGCAATCATATTCTTTCGCACAGTCCGCCAATACCTGATAGAACACATCTACGACGAGTTCTGATATGGTAGTACGTACGTCTCGCAGAATCTTTTCACTTTGTTCGACACTTTCCATCGGAATACCTGCCAATAGAGGTAGATAAGGCATCAAATCGTAGCCACGACGTTTCTGAAATTCAATAGCGAAACGTTTATTCCAGTTTTGGCTGCCACATTCCCAACTGTCGACATGCATATATTTCAGTACGCGACGAGCTATTTCGGGATTGGTCTTTACAAATGCCTGCGCAAACCAGTTATCGAATTGCTTCCGTACCGTTTTCGGGCTAAACTTATCACATTCCAATCCTTTTCCACCTCCCGCTGTCGCATTGGTATGCCCGGTAGCTGTATGTCCCATGCGAAGTAATTTCCATTTTCCTTTGGGGAGAGTGGCGGTCAATGTTTTTCCATTCGAATGACCGGTATATTGCTTTGTCAGATTGATGACTTGTGAAAGTGAATAGCAATCCTGTTTCCCGACTTCCTCTTCTTTAGTCGCTTGAGCAACACGCCATACCAGTCCGGCTTTTCCTTCCCATTGGTTTAGACGGGCTTCCCGGTGCAGGCGTAATTCTTTTATTTTCAGATTGGGCTTCCATTTGGCAGCATCCATATCTTCACTTCCCGGTTCGCTTCCTTCAGGAGTCCAGTAGAAACGGAAGAAACGGGCGGTAGTCGGAGGAATACTATGAGTTGAGTTCTCATCTGTATTCTGCCATCCCTGACGGGCAGGGACCAACTGCTTAACCAAACGATAATTCACTCCGTCATCACTGGCCATTACTTTCAAGCGGTGTGCCTGATAATTATTACCATTTAAAACGATTTCAATATTCCGACAAGTGAAAGGTTGCTCGTATTCATACTGGATATAGCATGGATAGGATGAACGGATCACTCCTGTCGCGTCCATATTCACTGTTTGAGCAGCTTTTACGTTTCCTGTCGTAGCTAGGTTGACACAGGTGATTTTTGCCTGCATCTCATCCGCTGCGTCTTCTACCGGCAAAGCGAATAATGCAATATCTTCATAATAATTTTCATAGGCTTCCGGTTGTGGCAAGCAAATAGCCATCAACTTTCCTCCGTTTACAATCGTATCGCTCCAAACCACTTTCTGCATAGATTCTTCGGGAGTAATCCAGGGACCTCCCGCCAATGCAAAACCATCACAAATGTGCATTCCCAATTTCAGCCCCAAACGATCTGCTTCTTCCATGCTGAAACGCACCATCTCCCACCATTCGGGAGTTAGCTGCTGCGCTTTGCCATCGTATTGGGCGCCTTCATGAATACCTTTAATCGGCATCAGATAAGTACCTCCTAATCCGGCACGTTTCATTGCCTCCAAATCGGCTGTAATCCCTTCTTTAGACACGGCACCATACATCCAATACCAAAAAGTCCAGGGTTTTGCTTCATCGGAAGGACTTAAGAATTGATCGCGAAGCGAGCGTGTTTGCTGTGCATCGGCAGGGCATACGGCTGTCCATGCTAATAGAGAAAGTGCAAATATTCGTTGTTTCAGTCGGCTTTTCATTCCAGTCTATATTTTTACTTATAGATAAGACGAAAAACATTCTGTTTTGTACTCACTGTATTTTCCTGACTCAAATTAAATTAAGCTATTTAATTTGTCAGATAGAATTGAAACGATAGTTTATCTATCTCTTCTGTAATAGTTCTTCAAACACTTCAAATACCCTTGAATATGAAGTGTGCGGATTGTTTATATCAATGGAGATGTTTCTTTTATTCTTTTTTCGCGTGCCATACTTATCGTTTTTTAGAAATAAAAATACCGCCCAGCGTTGGTTTGGCGCCAAATTTCCCTGCATTATATGCATTGAGAAACGAAACGCCATTGCGGATATTGAAGTCATCAAGTGAAAACAGGTCTGTTGAACCATCATCCTTTTTTTCTGTAAACCAGACTACATCTTTACGTAAATCCTCGGTGTCTAATGATTGGAGATTATGCGTACTGAAAATCAGCTGCGAATAAGTCGAATTAACCAAAAATAAGTTGATGAAATGGGCAAATAAATCCGGATGCAGCGAATTCTCAAGTTCATCAACAGGTATGATAGCATTTCTTTCAAGCAATATATTCAGAATAGTTCCCAAACCATAATAGCGCATTGTTCCTGCTGATTCAAGTATATCAGGCAGGTAATGAACAGAAGATGTTCCATTGGCTACAATCGTATGTTCAAATATCAAATCCGTATCTTTTTTATTTTTCTCATTTTGTTGAACATCAAAACCGGATATATTAAAATCTGCACGGTGCAGTAAATCTAATAAAAAGGATTTATTCTCCTTCTCTGCTTCCATTTCTCCTGTTGTCCATGTTTTCAAATCCGTTTGGGGCAAGAGTATAGGCAACCACTGCTTCAAGAAATAGTTATAGACACGTTCTAATTCAGGAAACATAAAGTTAGCTGTAGCATAAGCTGAAACAACACTCATATTACTAAGCGTATTTACCTGCAACTTTTCCTGCTCGGCCACATTGAGTTTGACTTTGCTTCCTAATCGGATATGAGTGATTCCATTAATGGTCTCTCGGGAGAAAATTTCGGCTGGTTGCTTACCAGGATAATATTTAAGTGTTTCTTTTAGGACAGCACTATTATCTACTTCAAGATAATAGAGATGCTTCATATTGTTTACAAAAAAAGTCAATTCAAATACTCCACATTCTTTCTTTGTCGTATCATCCAAGAGAAACGGAGTAAACCCGATAGGCTGCATCTTGTTTATCTTAGGCGAAATGGCTATTTTTCGTATGAAATCAAGTGCTAGCAATACGTTAGTCTTTCCTGAAGCATTAGCTCCATAGAGGATACCGAGTTTTAATACTTTCGTATCGTTGATAGTGGTACAGTAATATTCTTCTGAAATCTTATCTGCAGAGGCTTCAAAACTTAATATCTGCCAATCCTTAGCTGATCTGAAATTTCTAAATTTAAACTCTAAAATCATACTCCAATATATTAAAAATGCGACTATTTTGCAAATATAGCATTTTAAGCTATTTATTCCACATTTTAATCTATTCTTTTTTAGCTATAAAAAAAGGTGCACCTCCTTTCCTACTCTTGGAAGAAGGTGCACCACACAAACAAAACAAACAATAGACGACCTTCACAGGCGGTATTTCATATATAACTCAACTAATTATAAATCTATTTCATTTTTAACGTAAATTCTCTCCCTGTATTCAGACGGAGTCATACCGGTATGTTCACGAAAGAATCTTGTCATAACAGAGTTCGACTGGAAATTCGTGCGTGAGGCCACTTCTTTTATTTCAAGGTCAGAATCCCGTAAAAGAGCCTTTATTTCAAGAAGGGAGTAATCTATAATCCAGTCTTTTGCCGAACGACCGCTCATATCTGTAATTACCATTGTAAGATGCTTGGCGGACACACACATCTTTTTCGCATAAAACGCAACATCCCGACTTACGGTATGAAATTCGATCACCAAACAAAAAAAGTCGAATAAAAGTTTTTCCTTACGGGTGTATTTTACTAATTCGGCAGCTTTCGGATTTCTTTTATAAGCCACATATATATCCCAGTAGAAAACACGTAATAACTGCATGATAGACTCCCGTCTGAATAAGTTGCGGGGTAAGTTGATACGAAAAATCAAAATATTGCAAAAGTGAATGAAACGTTGGCACTCTTCATCGTATAGCGGAGTACTGAAATTTTTCCGCATATAGAAAAAGAAATCAAGCGTAGGTATACATATCCCGCTTATTGTATCCATAAACAGGCTTTTGGGTACTTTTAGAAACGTCATTGAAAAGTCACTGCTAATCTCCGTGACAGAAGCCAGCTGAAAAGGGAAAATGACTACCAGATCATTGGAAACAATCCGTCGTTTATTACCAAAAACATTGAATAACGCACTTCCTCCCGTGCATATCCCATTTATCCCTTCTTCAAGATACATAGGATTTTCATCAAGAGGTAAATCGTCTATTTTAGTATAGACGTTAAACTCTTCTGTTTCCAATATATTATCGAATACTTTATCCTGCTTATATGGTTGGTTCTTTTCCATGGACTGCTATTTATCAATTATGTTGTTTGCCGTTATTTTTATCATACGGATGTCAGTCGTGCCATTTCGATTGAGCAAACTGTACCACCAAAGATATGGGAAAGATGTATAAAAAACTTTCTTTATCTTTCATCAAAATCATCAGTGCCAGGAAATATTCACCTTCATTAATATCAGGAACTGTCATATAAATCTTATCGTCCGAATATTTATGGATATCGCCACATTCTATCAACATTCTGTCATTGACGGAAGAGACAAGATATAGATTGGTACTTTCCCATGTCAACATATCCAGATTGTGACCGGTGATAACAATGGGAGCTTCCGGTGTAATGTTCCCATTACGCCTTTCATTTGAAGGATCATATATTTCTTTGATGACAGGAAACGGCGCTCCTTCAATCATTAATATTTCGGCTTTTATCGTTTTCATTTGATTGATCAGTTATTTTGTATCTTTTGTAAATGAATGAGCAAACTTATATTTCTATTCTATGGAATATCCCGGATGCAACGGAGATAATACTCCTTCTTTTCTTTATCGGAGTAACCTGTATTTAGCCCGTATCCTGTCATTTTATCATCAGCATATAATCGCATTGACCATGCATCTTTAGAATCTCCTCCTTTCTCCGTTGCAGACCAGTAATAAGTAAGATCTTTGGGGGAAAGAGCGAATGGTTGAAAACCGGTTGTTTCTTGAGTCTCCTCCATTTTTTTATAAAAAAGCAAAATCAATGCACATTCCCCACGCGTAGGTACCCGCCAAGTTCCAGTTTCATCCAGACCATCTTTCCCGCGATATGCGGCACATCCCCTGGTAACTGCAAAACTGGGAGTCGAATAAACGTTGCTGTTGGCACTAGTAAGATATCCGTTTGCCGTAGCCCAATCCATCGTTTGTGCTTTTGCTATTCCTTCGCTATTTACAATATCAGGTGAAACGAGAAAGTAACCGGACACCTTCCAGTCACATCCTCCTTCTTTTTGCCTCTCTGTATGCCGTGTCGTTCGGTATACAAAGACATCATTACCGTTTTCATCTTTTTCCTCTTGGGGATTATCATTCGAATCGTATTTATATAACTGAATATAGCTGCGGAAGTTGGTATTTTTGCTCCGGTCCTCCACCTTGTATTTCACCATTCCTTTATCATTGATTGCCGCATATTTATTCCCTCTTAAATCTGTATATATTTCTGTCGATTGAGAATATACTTTTAGTGGAATAAAAAACACAATACAAAATTTTATGACTGTTAATCTAAATATATTCATACTTCTTTTTCAATTTATATTGTTAAATTCTTATGGTCAATATGGAGTATCAGAAGGGGGAGGCACATCCCTGACACATCTATCTGAACCGGAGGTTCTTTCTGGAGTCGTAAGCTTACCACCGGAAGCAGTTAAGAAATAACAATAATTATAGGATGGTGTTATAAACTCTGTTGTCGAGGTTCCACCCCCAAGCCCCGGTAGAGCAGCCGCGCAAAGCCCTAACAACTGGTTTGACGCGGGAAGATACCATTTGAACTCTTCCTCATCAATTATCCCATTGCCGTTCTCATCTCTGTTTCTGTCATAACACGCTCTTGCGCTAAAAGTACTGGCAGGGTATTGATATTGATACAATAACACATGTCCGGACGCATCTTTCTGTGGAATCGGGACATAAGCGTCAACCCAATTTTGATTGTAAGTATTTTCCGCCAAATGCCGGGTCGCCGTTTTACCATTATCCATATTGTCTGTTCCATAGAGTAATTCTGCCGTTTTGATTCTCGCATAGCCAGTTCTTATAGTTCCCGGATTCACATCTGCCAATAACCGGGATGTAGTTCGTGAAGACATTCTAGTGTATACTAACCCCATATTGTAACTTCCATCCCCGTTTCTCTCTCCTCCTAAACGTCCAAGGTAAATTGCCGCCCGCTGGTCTAAACGAAATATATGTGAAGTTTGCAATGCCTCTCCCGCATCTCCATTTGTCGTGGTAGTTACTTTAATATATAAGGATCGTTTTCCTTTCGTAGCATCTGCACCGGGATCAGGAAAGTTCCCCTCTCCGTCATTAATATATTCATCATTATATAGATAAAACTTCAATTGAGTAGGGAGTATGGTGCTAGCCTTGATATATGTATCCAAAGGTTCTTTAGCATTATTATACGCATCTGTGTAATTGGAAGAAGAAGACAGGCGAAGCCAACTCTGTGTGGGATGTTGGGTACAGCTTTTATCTGTATATACACCCACTTCCACCATCCGTCCTTGAGTCTGGACAACTATCGGTCGGACCTCATAAGCTGCATCCAGATCGTATTTCTCACTAGAAGCGTTGTATGTAGCATCGAATTTACCTCCAATGACTTCCGCGTTATAACTGGCGTGAAACTCCACATACTGGCTGACAGAGTATGCCCTGATTCGCTCGTCGTTTTTCGCCGAGTTTATGTCCGCATTAATGGTGGTACGCAAATTATAAAAATGATTGGGTTCCACATCGAAGTTATTTGTATTATTATTTCCGATATACATTTGGTAAATTGCATACTCGCCAGTTGCCGATGTCAAGGTAGAATATGCCCATGCCTCTATCTGCATACCCAATATGGGGGCACTACCCGATGATACCCCATTGACCACTTTGTAATAGCGTTGGTTTTCACTTGCTATGCTTTCTACCGTCCCCTGACAATTCTGCGCAACATACCACGTTGCCGAATAGAAACCATTGGGATCGGGGGTATCAAATTTATCTATCTCAAACGTGACATAAGTATCCGTACCGGTATTCTTCTCGGGATTGGTGAGCCGCACTTTGCTGTTGACATTCAGTAATTTAAGACCCTGCAATTTGTAATTTTCCACTTCGAGTTTATAACGGAACGTAATGCGTGCCATCAACTTCTTTATTGCAATACCTCCCACAAAGCCGGCCGGTTTGTTATATTCTACCAAACCATGGTCACCTCCGTCGATGTCCATAACAGTGATACCCGACACTTCTCCGGCAAGCGGCACTTCATCATCTGCGGTGATAAGTGATTGGGTATGCCCTTCTACATTTATTAGATAATCAAAGCTCCATTTTTTGAGTTCATCAAGAGTTCTCACTCCACTCATGTCATAGTCAAGTTTGGGGCCTAAGACTAACAGGTATAAGGTTTGATTCTCTGCTACTACAAGGGGGACATCTATTGTCAACATATCATTTATAGCAGTCGCCGTATCACTCAACTTATGGGGATTACCATTCATGGAACCATCCTCATTAAACTGGAAAAGCCAGAGATTGTGTAATTTTGTCGTGCCATCGGAAACTCTGGTAGTTGCCGCACGTTGTTCTCGCTCCAATACGACTGTGAAGGATGAATCAGAGCTGTTTTCATTTCTCAAGAATGGCTTAACAGTAGTATATTCACTTGTCGATGTTGGTTCTTCGATAGGCGGAAGACTGACATTCAAACTAACCATAACCACTTTTCCTGTAGCATTTCCCGGACCGAACTCATTCAGGCCGTCTTTTGTACACCCTGTAAATGCCAGTGAAAACAAAACAATGCAAACTGCCCGAAAATACGTCTTATCATTGTTTTTTATTCTCATATTATATCTGCTTATCATCATATTTTTCATCCTTTTTCTTATTTGGTACCTTTCTGATCAATAGACAGACTGCTAATGGCAATACCTACTCCGGTCTCTCTCTCTAAAACGATATAAACCGTAATGCCGATAAGACTCGGATTTTTGTTTGCCGGGATTGTTATTGAGACAGGATAGCTATATGTATTCGATGCAGTCTCTACTTTATCACTGACACTTATTTGTTCGCCACTGTAAACAACTTGTACATACAAATTTCCCGCAGGTATGGGGACATCTGTAGGAGTAAGCTTGATATTTAGATTATAAGTGCCTCCCTCTTGAGGTAAAACGTCCAAAGTGCTTAATTCGGAACTGGCACGTAACTGATACCCGGCTTGTGAAATTGTGAGTAGTGTACTCTTTGTCTGTCCGTCCAATCCGATACCTTCCACCCTTACCCTAAACGAACGGGATGAAGTACTTTCTTTGCGTTTGACATATATAGGGATATTTTGGGTATTGCTGCCGTGTGTCGTATGTACGGCATCATTTCCGGATTCAAACGAGAAATCATCGGTAGTTGCCGTTCCCACATTCGTTCCTGAAGTGACAAGTGTAGCCGTCCAGTAAGGAATATTCGAATCAATACCAAAATAAGCTGTTTTACCGCTTTCCGTTCCCTGATAATCAGGGCTGATGATAATGCCTACTCGCATATAGCTTTCCGGTATTTCGTTGCGGACGCAACGAACCATATATCCGTTTCGTCTGTCCTTATCGGCTCGAAGGTTTGCAGTCACCGTCGGAGTACCTGAAAAATCAAAGAAAGAGGCGTTGTTGCTCCAGTAACATCCGGTAGTACCGTCTCCACGTGACGCACCGGATTCATCCCTGTATCGGTTGTGAGGGAATAACAGCCAATGGTACGAAAGGTATCCGTACGAACTTACTTCATTATTTGATGCCGCTATAATATGATTATATTCTTCAGGTGTAGCCATATGCCACTGCCCATTGTCTACGATTCCCATATCCCTGATTTGGGTTTCGGAAAGACCGGCGAGTTTGCATGGATCTCCCAAGCCCTGTTTGACTTGTTCAGGGGTGTTGCCTGCGGAGATTTCACCGCCAGCCAGGTAAGGGACATTACTCCATCCTGTAATAGTTAAGGGATCGTATGAACTGGGATACCAAAGTACATCGTTCAATGCTTCGGCAGTGGTAGGTGGAACGAAATTTGTGCCATCTTCAGTATCAGGGTCACTGTACACGGCTATCAGGCTGCCGTATTTGAACAAGACATCCTTATATCCCGTCTCTGAATGATATGCTTTCAGTATACCCGAATAAACACTAAAATCATTCCATATATTCACATTTCTGGATGTATCGGCAACCGCGTCATAATCTGCCGCCTTGTCACTCACAATGACCAGCCCGTCGATAGGTTTCCAGTTGATGGTAATATCATGTTCCTCCATTGCCACTATTTCCGCATATAATCCCATTGCACCCATACCGGTAATGGTGGCGTATATCTGATAATGGTTGTTTCGTGTCAGATTATGGTTCTTAGGGGAATTCTGACCGATATTCAGCAGATAGATACAGTTCAATACTTGCGCACTTCCGTTTTTAAGCACGCATTGCGCGTCGATTTTAAGATAGGTTGCGTGTGATGCATTTTGAGGGTCGGACAATATATGTTCGGGAATATAGGTAGCGGGAGTTGTTATAAAATCTATCCCGTCTTGTATGGTGTAGTTATCTCCATTTATTGTATATGTACCATTATTATTGAGTTCGCCTGTTCCCGGGATAGTAAGGTCATCCGACCAAATATCTTCCGTATATGCCTGCCCTTCTCCTATAGGAGTGGCGACCGGCATACGACATACTTTAACAGTGAGCTTGGTTACTTTGAAATCTTCATCCGGATTAGTTATATTTTTAATAGCTGTAAAGCTGATGCGGGATACCATGCGGGTTACGCTAACAGGCAATTCCGTCATTTTAATATTATTAATTGTTACTGTGGCATTTTTTCCGTCGCTACGGGATTCCACATAGGCACGTATCACATTTCCATACATGGGCGGAGGAGCAATGATACCTACGGCAGAGAATGTCACTTTTTCTATTTTATTTTCCAGTGTAATAGCAGAGAGCTTTTCGGTAAGCTCCGATGTTTCATTGCAGATGATATAAATGTTGTTATATCCCCGTGCCGCTCTTATAGAAGCGGTGTATGTGCCATCGACATTTATGGAAGCATCAGAAACGTCGTTGTATACCAGCTCGTTCTTGTCATTAAACACAATTGCACGTACGGAATTTATGACTTCATCTTTGTCGGTGGTATCATTGCGCGTCCCCATTTTAATACTCATCGGTATCTTTTCTCCTTCGTAAATACGTGCGCCTGTTACTTCGTTCTCTTTTGTACAAGAGTAAGTAAACAGGGCAAACATTGTTAAAAGAAGGACATTTGCCGAAAATTTTATGTTGATAGTTATATTCATCCTTAATCGTGCCATAATTCCACTTCAAAAAACGATTTACATATCTGTTGGTTGGAACCAGTAGGTCCAATTATTGATGGTTATACTCAATGCAATGTAGCCATTCTCTTCCTTATCTCCGATTCGAATGTTGATATCCCATTCGTATCTGCGGTCGAGGTATTCTTGATCGCCCATCATTTCCGGTTTGCTCATCAACAGGTAGTCAATAAGGTTTATAGTTGTTTTTCCTCCGATGTCTATCGTTTTTCCTGACGCTTTTTCGGTGATAGAAAAAGTCATGTCAGCATCCTTAATAAATCTAAGAGTATGAAGGCGGGTTTGTAGGGCGGTCTTACTGTCTTTCTCTTCAACTGAACAAGGATGGTAAATTATATTCTTGCTGCTCTCACCTACATTATTTTTATAGTTATAAGAATTGTTTGCAGTTATTAGTTGTATGTCATATTTTGAAGCATCCACCGGATTATTTCCTCGTATAATGCCTATCGTTATATCATTAGTATTGCGCACCAAGCTGACGTTTTCCGTATTACTGATATTTTCCGAAGAAAACATTAATAGAGGACCGCTATGCCATAATGCATCAAGATGGTTGTTACTTATGTTGTTTTCCGGCTCATATTTCAGCGTTAATTTATTTATTGGATCACCTGTATCCATTGTCGGAAGCTGATAGAATTTATCCGTTTTTCCAGCCCATACAACAGCTGTACAGCCTTTCAAACGATATGGTATCAGCATACAATAGTCCGGACTTTTTAGCGAATGGCCATTATCAGTAAGTGTCTGTATATATTTTCCTTGCGTATCGAACACGAAAACCTTTACTTCTTCCACCTGTTCGGCGAACCAGTCTTTATTTGCCATGTTATAGTCATATCGGAATTTTAGAAAGAGGTCACATTGATCAAGGTCGTCATGAAGGACATCGCAACCGGTAATCCCTGCCACTATAAAAGCGGCAAGGATTATTTTGTATTTCTTTATGTGTCTTTTAATTCCCATTTATCAATGCAAATCAACACCTTGTGTCCAGTAAGTCCATGGATTGATAGTGATTTTTACAGAAAGGTAAGCATCTGATTCGTCATCATCAGTTCCCGGAGGTGTAGGATTAGTGGGATCAGGGTCAGACGGATCGGGAATCCACGGTGTTCCGGGACCGCTCACGCTCTGAAGGTCAAGGTGATACCAGTTATTGCGCACTACTCCGTATCGGCCTAAAGCCATCTTTTCGGTTACATTCTGATCGTGACGGATCAGGACATCGTAATAGCAAACAGATTCATGATAGTAACGCACGGCACAAAAACGTCCGATGATACCAGTTTTCGCAGTAAGTCCGTTCGCTTGAAGGTTTGTAATAAAATTGTCTATAGTGCTTTGATCGGCATCTCCAGCCACGAGCTTTGCTTTCTTTAAGAATATAGGTAAGTCTGTTTTTAGTCCGCCACTAGGAGTGTTTTTATATTCAGTTTTAAGCTGTTCTAATGTATAATAGTTTCCTTTCCAAGAAAAATAGCTACTATTTTCAGTCAAACTATTAGGAGTGTACTGTGCCTTTACTACCACCTTGGTAGTGAATCCTAATTGTTGTGCCTTAGCTTCCATTGTATTTTCAAGACAATACAGACTTGTTCCCTTACTCTGTGCAACAGCAGGCATCTCCTCACTTTCGCTATCTATATTTTTTAGATAATTGAAAGCTGCATCCATATTAGTTTCCATAGTACTATTATCACTAATATCAGGTTGTTCGCTCTTTAAATAGTTCTTATCCCGACGATAAACCGCTCCAGGCGTGGCATTATCGTAAGTGATAAGTTCGCTATACAGTTTCACACTTTTATTGGTAACGCTTAATTCCCAACCGCCAAAAGTAAATTTGGCACCGTCAGGTTTTGTAGAAAAAGGATCCTTAACCGCAAGTTCTACTTTTGCACTCAATCGATCCACAGAGATTTCTGCAGGATGGTCTTTTGCTTCTTTTTTTGCCGCATCTATTTTGTCTTGGGTATATCCATCCGGCTTATGCACCGTTACTCCCATCAATGCTCCTTCTATGCCAGCTCCTTCGCCTGCACTCGCCATCATGAAATTATCATTGGTAGCGATGTTGGCAATAACTGCTTCAATAGCAGTGTTAATTGCAGACCAAGGTTTACCTTTTACAGCATCCGTAGTTAAATTCCACCCTTTGCTCCCGTCGGTGTAAGGATTGATAACCACAAATACTTTTTTTGTTTTCTCTGGTACTAATTTTGCATCGCTAGCTACAGCTTCCGGGGTCCCTGTTCCACCGGATTCTCCTCCGCTATTCCCAACGGTCAAACCATCAAAATCAGCCACATCAAGGCACACATCATCCTCGTCAAATAATAAAACTTTGACGGCCCCTGCTTTACTTTCCCCAGAACTTCCCGGTTTTTCTTCTACATTCACTGCTCTTGAAGTAGCTGTGTGACTTTGCAGCGAAAGCGACAGATACGCTTTGCCATCCAGTTCACCACCCGGAATATTCCCTTCCCGGGCATCTTCACTACTACAGCCGGCAAATATAAAAACTGCCAATGTAGATAATAGAAAACTTCTTGTTTTCATCATTGTTAAATGTTTAAATGTTGTAAATAAAAAGATAATTATAATATATAAAAAATCAATAATCTAGTTTACTCATCAATTCGATATTCTCTTCTTTTTTGGCTAATTCCTCCAGATTGAGATTTGCTTGTTTCAATCCGGATTCAGCAGCCTTATTTAGATGTAACTTTGCTTGTTCATAGTCACCTCTTAGCAGATGTAATACTCCCACGGCATTTTCGTATTCCGGTGTGGAAGTCTCTGCTCTCTTTAAGTATTTTTCTGCCAAAAGAGTGTCTTTACGTGAAAGTGCAGCCGAAGCGGCATTCAGATTGGCAATCTTATCATCAGGAAAGACGCTAACGGCTGTTTCAAATAATTCGATAAACTCTGGTGAACCATTTTTGTAAGTTAGAGCAACCAAATAAATTTCATTCAGACTCAAATTTTGTGGCCGACTATGAATCAGCACTTTTGCTTGTTCTATATTAAAATTCTGAACATCGTACTCTATTTTACAGATTGCTTTACGCAGATGTGGGTAATACTCACGCAACATAAACCGATAAGGATTGCCATGTTTATATAACATCAACGATTTCTTGCGACTGGTATTCGTTCGGTAGTTTATTTCAACTGGTATGTGATCTATAATATGAAGAATTCCATCCTTTTCTGCCATGTCAGACCTTGCAACCATTTTACGTAGTCCTTCCCAGTTTTCGCCACCATATTCCACCTTGTATAATTCTTTAGAGAAAGGGAAACGAGGGAGAAGGTAATTAACAAGTGCCTTTGCACGTCCTTCGGAAAGCTGTTTGTTAAAAAGGACAGAACCCTCCGGTGAAGCATAACCAATGACTGATATTCCACGAATGGTAATGGCTGTATCATTTTTCACTTCGGCAAGCATGGAGGATATCTTTTTTAGTTCAATCGGATTATTCATATAGTCCGGTTTAATGTCGGTTTTTGATACGACAAAGTCCAGAAATGCTTCACATGACATCTCACGACTTTTGACTGGTTCAACTTTTGGCTGTACGTAACTAATATGTGGAGTGATTTGATAAGGGACGGGAAGTTTCTCCAAAGTAACAGCACTAAAAAGAGGAATAGCTGATAGTAACCTGCCTGGCCTGCAACAGCCCATCACTTCTTTCTTTACATTCAGATATGCATCCTTCATCCATGGCTCGAATGGAATTATCAACGAGTACCGAATCTGTTCTTTTCCAGTCATTCCATACCCTTTTAATATGGAGTATGGAGCTTCTGACTGGTAAAAAGCACGTTCCTGCGTATTCATCAAAGCAAGTTTACGTTTCAGATTCTGATAGTTCTTACGACCTTTAATGGATATTTCCGGCAATTCCATCTGATGGTTTGCAGCAATCAATACTGGTATCAGTTCTATAGAATGATTGGAGCTGACTTGTATATTATCAAAGTTGTAAAGTATTTGAATATGCAATGAATCTCCCGCTTGCTGTAGTTCAAGAGCTGTTGGCTGTATAATTCCTGTATACCATTTCTTGGGATTTTCTTCTCCGTATGATAAAGAAGAAATGGTCAGGAATATGATTAACAGGTATAGGAATGATTTTAATTTTGCCATGGTTGTATTATTTTATAAGAAATATAAGTGAGATTGCAGCTTTAGTTGGTCCAAAATAGTTGCGGTTTTCTGTTCCGACCTTTTCACCACAAGTCTTACACCGGAACTTGTCATAATGTAGCCGCACATATCCTGCACCTATATTTGCTTCAAGGCTCCAACGATTACTAAGAAGGAAGTGATAACCATACGAGATGCCTCCTCCTGCTCCCCATCCTTCATATCGGTAATGGCTGGAATTATCTCCGAATAAAAGTGGCAAGTGATGACCCGCTATGTTATATTGTGTTCCTATTATATGTATTCCCCAAAAATGTCCGCTAAATCTTTCACATGTCCAATAACGATATTCCATTGTACCGAGCCAGTGCACCAGTTTTTTATTTGAAGATGCTTTATTGGGTGTAAACCAGTTAAGTCCGGAGCCAAGTTCTATTGTAGTGCGTGGAGAAAGTCCCCACTCTACTCCCAAGTTAGGAGTACCTGAATATGCACCGTAGAACAGGTTTGTTTTTACTGCTACCTTTTGGGCCGAACATTTTAAAATGCTTCCCCAACATATCAAAAGTAGAATTGCTATATATTGTATTTTCATCAGATGCGTATATTGAATATTTTGCTTTTGCTTGCGTTAATAAATGATTATCGGATGCGAAATTACAAAATAAATATATATTAAAGTAAAACGTTCTGAAATTGCACATTGATTCCGAAGTTTCGTCCAAAATAGTTCTATAAATCACTAAAATGAGGGTTAGATAACTATAAAAAGGACTTATCGGATAAACATTGTTAAATTATTATCCAACTTATTCAATTATCTTTTGTGACATACTAAACGTTTATACACGCGCAAAACAAACGATGTGTAAGGGTGGTTATTTATATTTACATATTACTTGTGGTATTTCAACTATGCGTTTTGAAAGATCAGAATATTACAGCTAGTTTTGTTCCCGGATTTTAAGGAACCATCCGTTTCTTTAAAAGGAACAAGGCGTTCCTCGGTGAGAAACAGGTCGTTCCTTTAAAAGGAACGGCTCCTTGGTTTTAAACCAAAAAACAGTATCTATAATACACTGTATATCAATTTATTATAAAAAGAAGAATTCCGTCCCGATAACCATGGGAATATTCTCAATAAACCAAACGGAATTCACAGTCCAAGGGGCTGTATATACATACTTTTTTATTACAAACTTAAAAAAAATCCCATGGTTACAGTTACAATTAATATCAAGCCATATTTGGCTGGATATATGTATGTCCGATATCGACAAAGTTTAGAACCCGATCCAGAGAACCAGTCTCATTCCTCCTCTCCTTCTTCTTCCAAACGACTTATCCCTATCCATCTCTCCCACATTACTCCAGTTTATCACTTCCTTCATCAACTATCTGTCCCTCATCCGCAAAATACTTCATGGAAAGAAATTGGAAATATTTGCTTTGTACTGCCCAAACCGCGTAATGGGAAGAATCCGGAAGTCTATAACTATATCGGAAACGATAGTGCATTGATTATAGAAAAGGAAATAGAAACGGAGATGAAAGCGGAATTATACTCCTTTCTATTGGAAAATAAGTTCAATAAAGGAGTGATGTTTAAAAAGTCAATAGAACAATTCGTAGAGCACTACGAAATGGTAGGACTGGTACAGGAAGAAACGCTGATGAGGGCATTTCAAAGATGGAGGAAATTGGTGAAAGAAGAAAAAGCTATAAAACTATAATGAAAGTATATTGATTTTGATTTAATATTCCATAAGGAAACGTGATATACTATACTAATTAATTGGAAGAAAGAAGGAACTTTTCTATCTTTGCTAATATTAATCTTTTTCGCTAATGGATTAAGATAAGAAAGGAGAAAATAATATGACCCTCAAAGAAAAACAATTAGAGTTTATTATCTATTGTATAGAGAATACAGCTGAACGGTTAGGACGCTATAGTGCGGATGTATATAATAAACTAAAAGAATTAGGTGCTATAGACGGCTATATAAATGCTTTTTATGATACTTTGCATACCCAAGGCAAAGCCTACATAGTAGATTCTTTATTAGAATATATCTATCATCGTGATCCACAATGGTTACCGAAAGATTATCGTCCTTTTCAAGTTTCGACACAGCAAAAAGGAGATAAGTCATGTTAACTGTTTATCATGGTTCTACTTACCGTGTAGAACAACCATTAGCTGGAGTATGCCGACCAAATCTTGATTTCGGAGTGGGCTTTTATCTTACTGATTTAAAGGATCAGGCTATTCGTTGGGCTCTTCGCACAGCTGATATTCGCCATGAAAAAAGTGTATGGCTCAATATTTATTCATTGGATATAGATGCCTGCCGTAACTCTTCTTTTCATTATTTGCACTTTACCACTTACGATGCACATTGGCTGGATTTTGTTGTAGCATGTCGACAAGGGAATGTTATATGGCAGGATTATGACATAATAGAAGGCGGTATAGCAGATGACCGTGTGATACGTACTATTGACCTTTATATGCGTGGTGATTACACTCGTGAAGAAGCGTTGTCACGTTTGATTCATCAAGAGCCTAACAATCAAATTTGTATTACGAACCAAAAAGTAATTGATGAACACTTACATTTTGTGGATGCTATACTTTTGCCTTTCCCATCTCTCTCAAAAGAAATCCCCAATGCTGATATTGTAATGCAAGGCAAATATTACAGCATTGTAGAACTTCTTGCTACCCGTCTGCATATTTCCAGTCTACAGGCACTTGATATATTTTATAATAGCGAAAGCTACCAGCGCATTGTCCACCGACTTGGAGATCTATATCTCATGAGCGATGCATATATTGTAGATGAATTAATGAGAGAGCTACAAAAAAGACAAGGTTAATATCAACCTTGTCTTTTTTGTAGGTTAGAATATTCTATATAAGAAAATATTAGATATTTATCGCTTAATGATTTCTGAATAAAATATGATACTGTGGATTATAACCAGCGCACAAACTTCTTAATATACCAATTCTTCACGATCTGCGTCAAAATGCAATAAGAGAGCAAAATCCCAACCAGCCAGGGGAAATAGCTCAAAGGAAGAGCTGTCAATCCGATGGAACGCCCGAAAGCGGTGAAAGGAATAAGAATACCTATTGCCATGATTAAGAAGGTCAGTCCCATCACAGGCCATGTGGCACGGCTTTGTATGAACGGTATCTTGCGGGTACGTATCATGTGGACAATCAATGTCTGTGATAACAAACCTTCCACAAACCATCCGGTTTGAAACAGTGTCTGGTGTTCGGGGCTGTTGCAGCTAAATACGTACCACATGACCAGATACGTGATAATATCAAAGATAGAACTGATGGGACCTACATAAATCATAAAACGACTTAGATCGGACGCATCCCATTTACGGGGTTTCTTCAGGAACTCCGGGTCCATACGGTCAAAAGGAATGGTGGTCTGCGATATGTCATACAACAGGTTCTGGATCAATAGATGTATCGGCATCATGGGCAGAAACGGCAGGAATGCACTGGCAAACATCACACTGAACATATTCCCAAAATTGGAACTGGCAGTCATCTTTATGTACTTATTGATATTGCCGAATGTCTTTCTTCCTTCGAGCACTCCGTCTTCCAATACCATCAAATCTTTTTCCAACAAGATAATATCTGCGCTTTCTTTGGCTATATCCACAGCAGAATCGACTGATATACCAATGTCCGACTGACGTAATGCACCTGCATCATTGATTCCATCTCCCAAGAACCCTACCGTATTGCCTTGCTCCTGCAACAGAGAGATGATTTGCGTCTTTTGTAATGGAGTCAGTTTTGAGAATAAAGTGGTATCCTTTACCGCTTCTTTCAATGCTGTTTCGTCCATATTCTCTATTTCTATCCCGGTAAGAAAATGACTGGTATCAATTCCTACCTGTCGGGCAATCGCTTTCACTACGACATCATTATCTCCCGATAGAATTTTCACTGCTACTCCATGCGCATATAACTGTTCGATGGCTTCGGCAGCAGAAGGTTTCGGAGGATCAAGAAAAGCAAGATACCCAATCAGTACCATTTCTTTTTCATCTTCAATGGCAAAATTACAATCTTTCTCGATAAAACTTTTCTGGGAAACTGCCAATACTCTCATTCCCTGCTGATTCATTTCTTCACTAATCATCTTTGCCTTGATTTTCAAGGCATCAGTCAAAGGATGAATCTGCCCGCTGAACTCGGCATAGGAACAGACGTCGAGAACCTCTTCTACCGCTCCTTTGGTGATGATTTGCCGTTTCCCCTGCCTGTCTTCTATTACAACAGACATTCTTCTGCGTGTAAAGTCGAAAGGTATTTCATCCACTTTGGTGTAGTCATCCTTTAAATGTTCCAGGCTCAAATCTCTTACATGAGAAAGAATCGCTTTATCCATCAGGTTCCTTAAACCGGTTTGGAAATAACTGTTAAAGTAAGCATGACGAAGAATACGTTTACTGTTGTCGTCACTGCCATCTGCATTGATATATTTCTCCAATACGATTTTATCACAGGTCAATGTACCGGTTTTGTCAGTGCAGAGTATGTCCATCGCTCCAAAATTCTGAATGGCATTGAGATTCTTTACGATTGTTTTCTTTTTAGACATGGCTATCGCTCCTTTAGAAAGGTTGGCAGTCACAATCATCGGTAACATTTCCGGAGTAAGACCAACCGCAACGGATATGGCGAAAATGAAAGCTTCAAACCAATCCCCTTTCGTAAAGCCATTTACGAAAAACACAAATGGAACCATAACCAGCATGAAACGAATCAATAAGAAGCTAACCTTACTAATGCCTTTGTCAAAAGCTGTAGTGGCACGATGTCCGATCAGGCTCTTTGCGATTGTACCCAAATAGGTTTTGTTCCCTGTCTCAAAAACAATCCCTTTTGCTGCGCCACTTATCACATTGGAACCCATATAGCAAATATTGTCCAATTCAATGACACTTCCTTTTCGGAACTGTTGTCCCCGTACCTCCGGAAACTTTTCTATCGGTTCGGACTCTCCTGTCAATGAAGCCTGACTGATGAACAGGTCTTTCGAATCGATGATCCGAATATCAGCAGGAACCATGTCCCCGGCTGCCAAATACACGATATCTCCCGGAACGAGTTCCGTAATTTCGATCTCTTCTTCATGCTCTCCCGCACGTTTGGCAAGACATGTGTTTTTTACCATTTTCATTAAAGAATCCGTAGCCTCACTTGCTCGCCATTCCTGCCAAAAACGCAGGATAGCACTGAACAGCACCATGGATGAGATGATGATGACTCCCGTCCATTCCTGCTCTCCGGGATCGGCCATCAATACATCCAAAAATAAGGATATAATGGCGAGCCCGGTCAGAACGCCAATGAAAGGATTGATAAACGTTTTGATAAACAGGATAAACGGATTCTTTTTCTGTTCATGCACCACTTCGTTTCTTCCATAAACGGATTGTCGCTCCTGCACTTCTCCCAACGTTAATCCAAGCTTTGTTGTCTGTAAGTATGAATAGATTGACTTACCGGGTTGTGTGGCAACCAAAAATACTTTCTCTGAATTGAATGTGTACTGTGGTGAACGCAGTTTTTTCTTCCATACCATACTCTCTAATTTTTTTTAAGTTACTAACTGCATTTATTAATTCGATGCAAAAGTAAGGAGGACTTCACCGGGAAGCTGTTAGAGAATGATTAGAGTGGTATTAGAAAGCTATTAGAATTTCTTAGATATGCGGGAGCTTCACCACAAAGGTAGTGCCCTCATCCTTATGGGAAGATACGGTCAGTTCGCCTTTGTGAAGGTGGATAATCTTTTGTGTCAAGGCCATACCTATACCATTTCCAGGAGCAATATGTTTGTTCTCTCCACGATAAAACAGTTTAAACAGGTTTTCTTTATCCGTATCAGACATACCTACACCGTTATCAGACAAACGAATGATTGCCCATTGCTCCCAATAGGCGATCAGGACTGATGAAGCCCGGTTGGAAGAGTACTTGCAGTTATTTTCTATCAGATTCACAAAAGCGGTGGTCAGTAAATAGCTGTTTCCGATTATTGTCAGCACATTATCTTCTTCGGCTTCCTGCTCAAATACTAATTCGATGTGATAATCCGGATGAGCTTTTAGTACCAGCTCTCTGGCGTCCAGCAACAGTTCGTCCAGACGGACTTCTTCCATAGTTATCTGTTCCGACTGATAGTCAGCTTTTGCCAGATTCAATAATCCGTCGATCAGATTAACAATCCGACGCGAATCTTGCAGTGCATTGCCGATAGCCATCTGATATTGTTCGGAGCTCCGTTCTTTCAATAAAGCTAAATCCAATTCGGCTGTAAGAGCTGCCATGGGGGTACGCAATTCATGAGATACATTACTGACGAACATCTTTTGTGAATTGAAAGACTTTTCCAGGCGTTCCAACAATGCATTGAATGTCGTACTCAATTCTCCCAGTTCATCCTGTTCATTTTTTACGGGTAATCTTTTATCAATATGCGATGCTGTGATTTTCTCCGCTTCTTTCACTATATTACGTATCGGTTTTAAAGTGCTTCGAGAAAGGATATACCCCACAACCACTAATACGCTCAATCCACCGATAAATAGGAGAATAAGCATATTTCTTAGCGCATCTCGGTTGGCGTATCCGTAACCGTCGTAGGCTGCGGCGGTAACCACATAGTCTTTGCCCTCAAACGGATACACCAGTCCTATAGCCTGATATTCGTCCACATAGAAATTGATATTCTTTCGCTTCAGGATACGTTTTATCATCTCCGGCGTTTCTTTAACAATATCGTTTTGCAGAGCATCGTGATATAATATTTTAAAATCTGTTGTATAGACAGCAACCTCTACTTCATTAATAAACTTCTGATTATTCAGGTAAATAGACTGCATGGTTTTGGCATCTACTTGATCCTTAAGGAATAAATGTGCTTTGGTTATAGCTTCACTTTGAAGATTACGAAAGAAAGCATTGCTACGCGAATGTTCACTTACATAGTAGACAGCCATCACAAATACGAAGAATACCGCAGCTGTAAGCCCTGCATATTGTAGAGTCAACGTTGTCCTGATCTTCATATTTTATCAGTCAGTATGAAACCCATTCCGGCTTTGGTATGAATAAGTTTCGGTTCAAAATCCCGGTCTATCTTTTTGCGAAGATAGTTGATATATACATCTATGAAATTCGTTCCTGTATCAAAATGGGTGTTCCATACTTTCTCCGCTATTTCAACCCTGCTTAATACTCTTTCGGCATTTTCTACCATATATAACAACAGGTTGTATTCTTTAGGAGAAAGTTTAATGGATATACCATTCCGTTCTACGTCTTTCCGTTGAAGATCAATACGCAAATCTGCATAGACAAGTTCCTGCGGTAATTCCTGCGCATTACCTGTCACACGTTTCAACAGCACTTTGATTCTGGCATTTAACTCTCTGAAATCAAAAGGTTTCACCATGTAATCGTCTGCACCGGCATCGAAACCGTCCAGTTTATCGTTCGTTGATCCTAATGCCGTCAACATCAATATAGGGATATTGGGATTGGTTTTGCGAATTTCTTTCGCCAGTTCAAATCCGTCCATCTTAGGCAGAACGATGTCGGATATAACCAGATCAAATGTATGCGTTTGAAAAAGCCGTAATCCCATCAGTCCGTCATAAGCCACCATTGTCTGATAGCCATTTTCCTCCAGTCCGTTCATCAGCAAACTTGCAACCCGGGGTTCATCTTCTATAATTAGTATTGTGTACATAGGAAAGAATTCATTAATCTGAATGTATAAAACGAAACAAAAATAATGATTATTCCCCACTTATAGCCTTTTTCCTTGAAAAATCGGTGAGAAGGCCAAATAAAAAAGGTACCCAACGCAATGTGGATACCTTTATATGATTCATTTACATAAACCGGAAAATGACTCGTCCGGTTTGTGGACCATTTACCCATTTCGGTTGTGAAGAGGGACCACACAAATCGGTGGAGTTTACTTTATTACGTACCGGAGGAATCACGTTCAGGACAGAGATTCCGCTTTCGGGAAGAGTATAAAGTAAACGGTCGCGGCCATCACGAGGCTGATATACTCCGATATACGCGTCGGGAGCTTCGTTTGTCAGACTGATAGTGCCTTCTTTCGTTTGGATATTCATCCAGGAAACATCACCAAAGTATCCTTTGAATTCGGGATATGTGAAGGTCTCACCCGGAATAGGATCGTTATAGTCGTTTTCCCAAACATCGTATTGTGTTCCGTGAATACGGTTTTGCCATACACGGTAAGGTCCGGCACCCAGCCAGCGTTTGCTGATTACCTGATCTTCAGGATAGTCGAAACGAATACCCATCAAGTCTACGACACCGGAGAAATTGTAGGTATAATCCAAAGCCAGTTCTCCACTCGGGTTAATTGTCCATTGGGCTTTATCCAGATTGCCTAGTTTATAATTGGCGGTAACAACCAGATTACCTCCGTCTTCTTTCACATCCAGTTTCGTAAATACGGCAGCATCAGGGAATTCGCTGTATGTGCGGTCTTTTTCTTTTGCTTTCTCATCATCATGGTTATAGAACTGATCCAATGAGCGGTCTGCACGACGGGCTCCAATGAAACGGGGACCATTGGCGAAGTTAATCTTACGGTTATCTACAGATACCCCTTTCAGTTGTCCGTCTTTCTTTGAGAAGATGAACGTACGCTTATTCGCTTTTACAGTAAGCTCATTTTCTGTCTCTGTATAAGTAGGACGACTGGACAAGGGAGAAAGCTGTTCAGTCTGCTGATTCAGTTTGTTGACCGGGAAAGTCCAGCGCCAAAGTTCATGGCCGTATGGATCGATTGCTGTCAGGAAGAGGGCGTCTGCATTGGAGAGGATATTTGTTTTTATATCCAAAATGCCTGCCGAGTGAGCAACCACGTCACTGCCTTGCACTTCACCCTCTTTCAACACTTGAATAGCGGCATTGGATGCATCTGTTGCCAGCGGGAATTTTACTTGCTTCCAAAGGAAACGGCAAGTATTCAGATTCAGATAATCGTAACGGTTTTCTACGGAGAATTTGCCATCAAATTGCTTGTCGATAGAAGTATTCATGATTTGTACCGGACTCCATAACTGCTTGATAGTGTAGTAGCTACCCTCCTTTTCGTGATGTGGCCCTACAATACCGTCTGCTCCAAAGTTTCCCTGGTTATCGATGAATCCGTCCATATCTACACGCTTCACGCCTTCGTCTGCCAATACCCAAAGGAATCCACCGATACAACGGGGATGCTTGCGCATCATTTCCCAATAATCATATAATCCGGCACCATGGCCGCCATCGTACAAACCATGCAAGAATTCCGTAGGCATAAAGATTTCCGGTAAGCGCATGTAGTTCTGGCTTTCTCCGTAAGAGCGGTAATGCATGGTTTCAAAACCGGAGAAGTTACCTTGCGGGTGAATAACCGGACGTTTCTGCGGATCGTATTTATGAAACTCTCCATCCAGTTCGGTATTCCATCCTTTTTCATTACCATTACTCCACCAAATAATAGACGGATGATTCACGTCACGTTCTATCATGCCTTCAATCAGACGTACTCCGGTGGGGGTATCATACTTGCCATGCCAGCCTCCCAATTCATCCATCACATAAAGTCCGAGAGAATCACAGGCTTCCAAAAATTCCGGGTCAGCCGGATAGTGGCTCAAACGGACAGAATTCATATTCATGCCTTTCATCAAAAGAACATCTTCGATATTCTTCTCTTTACTCAACGTACGGCCACTTTCAGGACGGAAACTATGGCGATTGACACCACGTACATTGATACGTACTCCGTTTATATAAAGTCCGTCGCTTTCGCGTACTTCAATTGTGCGGAAACCAAAATTTTCTGTTTCACTATGCAAAACCTTACCGGTCTTATCCAATAGAGAGAATTGCGCTTTATAAAGATTCGGAGTTTCCGCTGTCCATAATGCGGGGTTAGATACATTCAGTTGCAGGGAAGTCCAGTCGCCTCCTGTTTTTACGGGTACGGTGGTTTCCGTTATCTTTTTCCCTTTTTTATCTAAAATCTGTGTACGGATGCTCATTCCGTCATTAGAGATATTTGTGTAACAGTTGGCTCGGAAAGTTCCATCCATCTTTGCGTCAATGTCAATGTGCCGCAGGTTTACGGCTGGTTTCACCTCCAGGAATACCGGACGGAAGATACCGCCGAAATTCCAATAATCAGCACGACGTTCGGCAAGGTTCACACTGGCATTTTCACTCTCTTTGGCAACAGTGACTTCCAATAAATTCTTTTTGCCATATTTCAGGAAATCCGTGACGTTGTATGAAAAACGATAGAAGGCTCCCTGATGTTTGGAACCCACTTTGCGTCCGTTCACTTTTACTTCCGTATCTGTCATTGAAGCTTCGAATACAAGATTGACCTGTTTACCGCGAAACTTTTCCGGAACTTCAAACTCGTACTTATACATACCTTTTTCATCGGCAACGCCTTCAGGAAATGGCTTTCCATAGAAAGTGATCCCATACTGATAAGTGCCGAAGCCTTGCAATTCCCAACAGGAAGGTACGCCGATTTTCGTCCATTTGCCGGAATTGCGTCCGTTGGTACAAAAGAAGTCCCATTCAACCATATCGTCGCATCCGTGACCGGAGAGATATTGCCTTTCCGTTTGTGGAAGGTTTTGAGCAGCCAGGGTAGTTGCCAACGCCAAGGTTGATAATAAAGTGGTTACTTTTTTCATTGTTACTTTTATTATTGTGTTAGTTATTTATTGCTATTATTGTTTACTACTGATACGGAGATGCAACGTATGTTCTTTTTTCTCTATGGCATATTTCTTCAATACACCCGGTCCGCAACTACTGTTTCCTAATCCAAGTACGGCAGCATCCATACTAAGAATAACTTCTGCACGTGGTTTTAAATCGCAATCGTGAGTTTCTTCATAGATGTCTTGTACGGTGTAATGCAGGGCAGATGCAGAAAATGCGTTTTCTACCGCGTCAACACGAATGCCTTTATTCTGTTTGTCGGTCAAGGTAAGATAATGCACTTCTTCTTTGTTTCCACTGTCCTGCGGACGTGGATAATGTACGTATTGGTCTGCAACGCTTCCTTTCCAAAGCCCTATCATAGCAGATGTTTTGCGGTCAGGATAGTTATCCTGTGGTCCTCTGCCATACCAGGTAAATGTATCATAAGCAGGCGCCAGACAGAATGCGATTCCTAAACGGGGAATTTCAGGAAGAACTCCTTGTGGCAAGAAAGTTGTTTTCAGATCAATCGTTCCATCTGAAAAGACCGTATAGACAGAAGTCGTCACCACTTTTCCTTCTTTATATAAATTACTTGTTTGAATCCGGACAATGACCGCCCCGTCTGCACGTTTTTCATGGTGGAAAGATTCCAAATTTATCTGCGGATGATCCATTCCATGCAATTTCCAGTCTTTAGCCAACCAGTTTCCGAAGCTCTTGTCATTATCTGTCGGAGCACGGAAAACTTGAGTGACAGGCTGAACCGGAAAATCATCGGAGTGAGTCAGCATTTCTTTGCCCTTATATATAAGGGAAGTCATACTTCCGTTCACTTTCTTTTCCCACTGAACAGAAAAACCACGTCCGCTAATCAATAAAGAATTATCATCCTCTTTCACCTGAAGCGCTCCTTTATTAATTAAATCAGCAGAAGCTAAATCTCCTTTCTGCAAACAGAATTGTTCCCAGGCCACTTCATGTCCTGCCTTTGCCCAAAGAGCATCCGATTTCAAAACAATGCTTACTTTCAGTTGGTAATCGGAAAGAGTTTTCTCCGTTTTTTTATTGGTCTTACTAACTTTCTCATTTTTATTACTCAAAGAATAAATATCTTTTGATGATCGGAAAGCCGGCAAATCAATTGTTTTACTTTCGCCTGGAGTTATTTCTGGCAATGTTATTTCTCCCCGTTCTTTCTCCTTACCATCCACTGATAATGTCCACAGACAACGATAAAGTGATAAATCAATATGATGATTCCGGTTGGTTACTCTCAACTCTCCATTCTCAACTCTCAACTCAACCGGTGCATATACTTTTTTTACCTCCCAATATTTAGGCGTAGTTTCACGGTCACTCATCAGTAATCCATTAAAGCAGAAAGCTTTTAAATTCGGCTTATCGTCAAAATCACCGCCGTAAGCCACCATGGTACGGCCATCGGGTAATGTCTTGTAGATTCCCTGATCTACCCAATCCCATATAAAACCACCCAGCATACGGGGATTGCTATATATCTCATCCCAATATTCCTTGAAATTTCCTAATGCATTCCCCATGGAATGTGCATATTCACTCGTCATTACCGGACGGTCGTCATTGGTACGCTCCGCAATCTCCAGCAACCGCTCCCAACGTGCATTTTCAGCGCGTTCCTTGTCCTCTCCCTCTGCAATGCCGGGATTTAAGTATTCCTGTTTCACCCGGGTATAAAAGCGGCTGATAACATCGACCGTCTTCGGGTCAGGATTTCCGTCCACTCCCTGTGCCCCCTCATAGTGTACAGGACGAGTGGGATCGAAATCATGCAGCCATGCCGAAATAGCAGCGAAGTTCGGTCCGTAACCGCTTTCGTTTCCCATGCTCCACATTACAATACATGGATAATTCTTATCACGTTCCGCCATACGGACCGCACGGTCCATAAATGCTGCATGCCAGTCGGGGGTACTTGCGAGTGTTCCACGCAATCCGTGTTCTTCTATATCCGCTTCGTCCATCACGTACAATCCCAAGCTGTCGCATAGCTCGTACCAACGGCTGACATTGGGGTAATGGCTGGTGCGTACGGCATTTATATTCGCCTGTTTCATTAACAGAATATCCTGAAGCATCCGTTCTTCGCTCATGACACGTGCCGTCCGTGGATCATGTTCGTGGCGGTTCACTCCACGAAAACGAACCGGATTACCATTCACTAACAGTTGTCCTTTTTTGATTTCTACAGAGCGGAAGCCCACGGCCTGTTCTATCTGTTCTACGACTTTTCCTTCTCCATTTTGGAGAGTTAAGTGTAATTTATAAAGATAGGGTGTTTCTGCCGTCCATCTTTCCGGCGATTTTATAATGGCTGACAAACGTCCCATCTTACGCGGACCACGCTGCGGATACCATTCATTCATCCGGCTTGCTTTATGCTCCAAATCAAGAATATCTTCCACATTGCCTTTCAATGTGGCAACTTCTTTGCCTGAAGCATCCTTCAATACTCCCTGTAAGACATACCCTTTTCCGGTCATCCCTCGATATACACTGAATTGCGGATCAATTTGCAAAATAAAGTCTTCATAATCACCAGCAGATGCAGGAAGAGTGCGTACCGCATAATCACGGACATGAATATCCGGCGTATGTATCAGATGAATACTACGATGAATACCACCAAAACGCCAGAAATCCTGATCTTCCAGATAAGAACCGTCACTATATCGGTAGACTTCCTGTGAAATTTGATTTTCTCCGGATTTCAGATACTTCGTGACATTAAATTCACTCGGTTCCATACTGCCTTGGCTATACCCTACCCGTTCGCCATTAATCCAAACATAAAAGGCGCTCATTACGCCCTCAAATCGTAGAAAAGTCTGTCCATTCGCTTCCCATCCGGCCGGCAAGACAAAGGTACGCCGATATTGCCCTACCGGGTTCCGTTCTTTATACGTGGTATAGTCAGTTTTCGGTTCTCCCATCACCCGTGGAGGATCTATTTTAAACGGATAGCCTGCTGAAACATAGATAGGCGTGCCATATCCGTTCATTTCCCAATTGGCGGGAACAGGAAAATCCGTCCAATCTTTATCATTAAAATTTGTCTGATAGAAATTCATGACTCTTTCATTGGGAACGGGAGTCCAACGGAATTTCCAGGTTCCGTCTAAAGAGATTGAACCGTCTCCTTTCTGTACAGAGAAAGGGGTAAAAGCGGCTCTTGCCGGTTCACGATTGATCTGGAGAACATGATGATTCTCCCAATCATGCATTGTTTGTGCCTGTGTAGGACTTACAAACAATATACCAAATAGCAAAGTATATATTTTCATTCGTTCTTTTTTCTTCATATCAAGTAGACGGACGAAAGGACATTTTGTACCCTTTTCTTTTACAGAAATATTAAAGAACAATAAAAGGAGTAACACTCTATGAAGAAAATCTTTACCTTGTGGCGTATAATTACTTCTAATATTATGATGATGAAAAAACTACTATTTAGCAGCCTCTTTTTATTAGGCAGTCTCGTTTCACAAGCACAACACGAGTACACAATTAAAGGTGAGGTAAAAGGAGTGAAAGACGGAACTCATATTTCCTTATTTTTGACGGATGGACGCGTAGGAAGCATAGTTGGTACGGATACGATACGTAATGGAACTTTCTTTTTCAAGCGAAATGCAGGAGAAAGCGGTATGGATCAACTGTCTCTCATGTGTCGTGATACAGATTTCCCTCCAATGTCGTTAGATATTTATGCAACTCCGGGCGCAAAAATAAAAGTAACGGGCACAAACCCTCTGATTTATACATGGAGGGTAGATAGTCCGGTAAAAGAACAACAAGAACATAATAGATTCATTGAGGATTCCCGTGACTTATGGGACGAATTTCAACGCTTGGCTATCAAAGAAAGAAGTATGCGTTCAGCTTCAGAAACCGAACGAAAAGCACTTCGAACAAAGAGTGATAGTATATCTTCCATTATTAATCAACGGGAATTAAAGTTGATGAAGGAACTCCCTATTTCTAATGTCTGGATGGAAAAATTGCTCCGTTTGAGTATGTCATTGAAGTACAATCCAAAGTTTACCAATAAGGAAGAAATACAGGCTTTGTATGACAGATTAAACGAAGAACAGAAAGCTTCCATTGAAGGACAAGAAATCAGGGTTAATCTCTTTCCTCCTAAAACGGTGAAAGAAGGAGATGACATGGCAGATGCCGATCTTTTTGATTTAGATGGAAAGGTGCATCATTTGGCTGATTTCAAAGGAAAATATATGTTACTTGATTTCTGGAGCAGCGGTTGTGGTCCCTGCATCATGGCTTTGCCCGAAATGAAAGAGATTCAAGAGCAATATAAAGACCGACTCACCATCATCAGTTTGAGTTCAGATACGCAAACTAGATGGAAAGCTGCTTCTGCACAACATGAAATGACTTGGCAAAACTTAAGCGACTTGAAACAGACTGCAGGACTATATGCTGTGTATGACGTCAACGGTATTCCGAATTATGTTCTTATCTCTCCCGAAGGCAAAATCGTGAAAATGTGGTCGGGCTATGGTAAAGGCAGCTTGAAATTAAAGATGCGTAGATATTTGGATGCACCAAAGCGTGAAATGAGTATCACCGGGGACACCAATAGAAAAGTCGTTAATCATCCGAGTTTTGAATCAACCAATACTGATATTCTTGAAGTGAAGCAGGTAGAATTGACTGATACAGCCACTATCGTTCATTTTTATGCATATTACATACCCAAATACTGGATACAAGTAAGTGTAAATGCCAAACTAGTAGACGAGCAAGGTGCATCATACACATTACAAAAAGCTGACGGCATTACCCCCGGTAAGCATTTCTTTCTGCCTGAAAGCGGAGAAGCCGAATTTTCCCTAACTTTCAAACCATTACCTCTCAAAACTAAATCATTCAATTTCACAGAAGGAACAGCCAAAAACGATTGGCAAATAAATGGGATAAAGCTTACTAGATAAAGAAAAAGAAATGTGCCAAAATAAAATCATAAAGGAGTTTTGGCACATTCTCTCTATTAATATTTGAATATCGAATATTAAAATAAGAATATTGTATTAACATTAAATATCTTGCAATTTAAAATAACCGTATAAGTCGCTCAAAAAGAGCTGTAAATATGTTATAATCTTCACAGAAATGGTTTTCTTTGTTATAAGATATGTCTCATATATCTTATATTCAGTACAAAACAATAAAAGAAATGGAAGATTACAAACAGACACTCTATAACGATGAATTATTAAACATTTTACCCGACGGAGTGATTATATTTGATACAAATGGAGAAGTTATACAACTCAATCAGCAGGCTTTTGTAGAACTGCATGTTCATCCGTCGGTCAATGATATGCTTCCCTTTCCTACCAATCGTTTATTTAAACTGCTAAATAAAAAGGAAGATATACTTTCGACTATTCTGGAAAAGATTCGTCAGGGAGAAAATACGTATTCATTACCTGAACATACCTTCATGCAAGAACAGGTTGATTACACACAATTTCCTATAAGAGGAGAATTTGCAACGATCAGGGATAGAACTAATTTAAACAAGATCTTATTCTTTTTCCGCAATATTACAGTAGAGCTTACACAGGAATATATTCTGAATACTGCTTTGCAAAGAACCAGAATCTATCCATGGTATTATGATATAAGTCGGAGTGAATTTACTCTTGACGATCGTTATTTTGAACATTTAGGTATTCCGGCAGGAGAAAATAATACTTTGACAATGGAGGAATATGTGAATATGATTCATCCGGACGATCGGCAACCTATGGCTGATGCCTTTGTTGTACAACTTAGTGGTAATACAACTTTTGACAAAACAGTTCCATTCCGTTTGCGCCGGGGGGATGGTACTTGGGAATGGTTTGAAGGGCAGTCAACTTATATTGCAAACATATCCGGCCATCCCTATCGGTTAGTGGGAATCTGCTTGAGTATTCAGGAATATAAAGACATAGAAAACACCTTAATCGAGGCACGTAAAAAAGCAGAAGAAAGCGATCGTCTTAAAATGGCGTTTTTAGCCAATATGAGTCATGAAATCCGTACGCCGCTGAATGCAATCGTCGGCTTTTCTGATGTTATAGGTTCCACTTATGATGAGTTAAGTGAAGAGGAACGTGCCGATTTCGTGCGACTAATCAGCATCAATAGCGAACATTTAGTACGATTGATTGACGACATACTTGATTTGTCCAAGATTGAATCAAATACGATTAAATTTACTTTCTCCAACTGTTCCCTTAACTCTTTAATGATGGACATAGAGAAAGAACAGGCAATGAAACCTATTTCCGAAATTGAAATAAAGTCATTATTACCGGATGAAGATGTTTATATCAACACAGATATTACACGCCTGAAACAAGTAATATGCAATTTCATTAATAATGCCCGGAAATTCACCCAAAAAGGATATATTCATTTTGGGTATACGCTTGATAACAGAAATGCGGATTCAGTACAAATATTTGTAGAAGATACCGGTTCGGGAATTCCGCAAGAATGTTTGAATGAAATCTTTGATCGTTTCTACAAAGTAGATACTTTTAAACAGGGAACCGGTTTAGGACTTTCTATCTGTAAAACAATTGTAGAACATCTGCAAGGAGATATTTCCGTTAAATCAGAGATTGGGAAAGGTAGTTGTTTTACAGTTACATTACCATTTGATAGAAAAACAGAAGATTAGCGTCCTCTATATTCTTGAGGGGTAATACCAGTATGCTGCTTAAAAAACTTATTAAAGAAGGAGATATTATTAAACCCTAAAGATAGAGCTATATTTTTTACAGGTTCATCGGTCGACTTTAAGCGGGATTTAGCTTCCATCAAAATGACAGAAGCAATCACCTCTAATGGAGTATTTCCTGCCGCCTTTTTAATTGTAGAACAGAAATGGGGCAGGCTAAGTCCTAACTCATCAGCATAGAAAGATGTTCCGTGATGGATTGTATAATGTTTCATGACTAATTTTAAAAACTCCTGATAAATCTCATACTTTCTTGATTGAGAAGACAGATACCAATTATTCTGTAACTTATATATTTCTGTAGCCCCTTGGATAAACATGGTAAGAACAGCTTTTACTATCTCCTTATTTTCGCGCGTCCTAAGTGAAGCGTATGAAAGAATAGATGATTCATAAAACATTTTATAACTACAGGCCTGAAGTGGAGATAAAGCAACTATCGGATTCTCCATAATTACCGGAAGAAGGTGCTGGGTAGCTTTCATCAAATTTATACTTTCTATAAAATGAGATGAAAAGCCTGCATAATAAATCTGGATATCGGATGAGAATGTGTGCACCTCTAATATGCAATTAGGCGGCAAAGTTATTAAATCATTTTCACTAATATGATGGGTATTGGTATTGATCGTCACCTCCATAGTGCCTTTTATACAAAGAATAAATAAGCCGGATTCAATCTTACATGGAAAATTCTTATAGCTCTTCAGTAAATCTTTTGCGAATCCCTCTCCTACAATATAATCAACCGGCAAATCATACTTTGGTATATTACTTTCCATTATTGCTCTTTTTGTTTGTCCTCAAAGATAGAGATTATTTAATTCCTATCTTTTAAATAATTAAAATCGGAACATTGAATCATAAAAAAATAACATCTATATTCTATTTCTAAGAAAATGATCCGAATATAAAGAAACGGGATGCGGAAAGTTTACCTTATCCGTATCCCGTTTTATTGAAATCAATTGATAGAAAGATTTATTGAATATCCAATGCGTCAAAAGCAATTCCGTCCATATTTTCTGCCGAAAGTAATACTTTGTAATGTCCGGCATTGATAAAGGTTCCGGTAGTAGTGCTCATCATCTTCCACTTATCCGGTGTTTCCGGGAGGTTCAATACGTCCTCTTTCAATACTACTCCTTTTGAATCAATGAATTTCATTAAGACAGGTATTGGCTTTCCGGTAGTGTTCATATATTTAAAGCGAAGGGCGTACACCTGCGCCAACCCAGTAGAAACATTCCATTCAATACTGTTACCTTTTCCTTTACCAAAAAACACTCCCATCTGTTTGCGATGTTCTTTCTTTTGGAATTTGCCTTTCAGCACTGCCGTTTCCGCTTCGTATGATATACTGACACGAGCATTTTTGTCTTCCGGAAGTAACTCTTTCGGAGTCTTTTCCATTACTTCTTTATCCGCCTTTTCCCAACTCCAGCCGGACGCAGGGAATACCGTCGGTTTCAGTTCCTGATCTGTGCTGGCAATAGCAATGCCTGAAATCAAGGCTTGTCCTGCTTTCACTTCCGGGAAATGAATTTTCAACATTCCCCCCTTCACTGTGGCATATACTACTTTCTTACAAACTCCGTCATGACCGCTTTCAGCCCAAATATCCAAGTCGTCTAATACAACAGAATCATTCACGGCAACATCAAATATGCGCAGCCCTTCACAGTCGGTAGAAGCGCTTCCGCCCGTACCATGCCAAGGCTCTGTGAAATACAGTTCAATACGATATGTTCCGTCTGCCACAGGGAAACGATATTCCAACTGATGACGTCCGAAGCGGAAATGTTGGAATAACGTCCAGTCGCGGGTGCCACGAATCGGATCATTGGTGGTACGTTGACTGGCAAGATAAGGATTCAGGTCCTTGAAATTCTCCGCCCATGAACGGGAATAATTCGTATTGTCCTGCAACCATAACTGTCCGAAACTATCTGTATAATCATCCCCTCCACAGTTGAGACGATACAGATAATTATATCCTGCCTCTCCTTTCAATATCTTTTTATCATCCTGATAAAGAAGTTCGAAGTTAGGGGCTTGCTCCAAGCCATTCAATAGGATCAGGTCTTCTGCCACTGGCTTACCTTTGTAATAGCCTACTGCACGAAGCACGTTATAACGAATATCCCGGTTTTCCCACATAAAATGAGTGCCTGTTCCGTTGTTCTTTTTACGTCCGAGGAAGGTTGCCTTTTCATTTGTCAGATCGTTGTATAGCAATACAGAATCACAATTGCTGTAAGCCTCGATAGTGGCACGGCGACGTCCTTTTTCAAAACGGTTGGCCCATGTATGTGATACCAAGTAAACCATCGGGTCTTTTGCAGCCGGAACATAGTTGGCGCGATACATATAATATACGTCCAACGGTTCTTCCCACGGAGTAACCAATCCTTTATAATTGAACGGACCTACTTTATCTATTTTGCGATACGCTTCATCCGGCTGGCGGCGTCCGGGATTGTCATGACTGCTATATATCCACTGGAATTGTCCGCAAACACTATCTTTAGCTTGTTCTGCCAAACGGATTTTAGTTTCCATCAGCTGACACATACGGTCCTCACTCCACACTCCGTTCACTTGGAAATCTCCCGGTTCCGTATGTAGGTCGATGCTTCTCCACGCTCCATATTCCCCGTTCAATAATTGGTTCGCTTGAGAGAGCTCACGATCGTATTTCGTCACATCTCCTCCATACGTCCCACTCCAATTTTGAATCACATTCCAGTCTGTACCTTCACCACCATTGCAGGTTGTTATGACACGCATTGTCTTGGCAGTCGGGTCCATTTCCCGGATAAGGTCACTGCACTCCTGTGCAAACTCACGAGGCAAAGTGCTTTCATTCTGCAATCCCCACATCACCACTGACGGAGAATTACGACGTTCTTTCACCCATTGACGAAGCAACTTTTTAAAGTTCTCACGAAACTCCGGAGTGTCATACCACACGTGGGCGGAAAATTGTGTCCAAAACAAGATTCCCTCTTCATCCCAGTATTTTTGATAATCGAGATGATGGGGCTGATGAGCATCGCGGAACGCATTGAAACCGGCTGCACGTATCTGTTTTACCCTTGCGGCAACCTGTTCATTACCGAACGCATGGCTTTGTCCGAACTGATGCTCATACTCGCATACTCCATTGATAAACACGGGCTTCCCGTTCAGGTAAAAACGTCCGTCTCCATCGTTTCGTTTTACCGGCCAGCTAATGGTACGAATACCGAAGGGTGTCGAAATTTCATCCGTTGTCTTCGTATCACGCTTAATCATACTAGCCAATTTATAGAGATATGGATTTTCCGTATTCCATAAGACAGGATTCTCAACAGGAGCCTGCTGGCGAATCACTTTCATTTCTCCCGGAGCTAAAGTTACTTTTTCAACCAAACGGAAAACTTGTTTTCCATCGGCATTGCTTAGTTTATTGACTAACTCTACCGTTTCTGTTGTTTTACTATAATTCTTAACCTCTGTTTCTACAAATACGTTAGCAGCCTTTTCGTCATTCCAAATATGTACACCGAAAGGTTCTATGCGAATCTCATCCGTTACTTCCAATACCACAGGACGGAAGATACCTAACGGTTGGGAACCCTCACTGAATCCCCATTCCGATGAACATCCTCCACATACCCAAGGCATATCGGCAATCATTTCAGGATGCTCGGCTTTCACTTCCAGGCGATTTACTCCCTGTTTCAATTCATCTGTGACATCCAAAGTCAACGTAGTGCGCCCTATGGGATGACGACCGAAGTCCTTTCCGTTCACTGTAATGGTGGCGTATGTACCTACTCCGTCAAAACGAAGGAAATATTTTTTAAGTTGAGAGTTGAGAGTTGAGAATTGAGAGTTGTTGAGGATGAAGTCTTTTTTGTAAAGAACGGTTCCGTGAAGATTGCCGTGAGTCAATTGACGATACCCATAATAATCATCCCAGTTATGAGGTATATTCACAGTCTTTTCACTCTCAACTCTCAACTTTCCATTCTCAACTCTCCAAGTTTTCCAGCCTTCATTTAATTCAATAATTTGCCGGCGATTCTTACTCTCCGGAGCCGGGAAACGGACAGCCGAACGTCCCATCGGCTTACTGGTAGCAATGGCAATGCCACGTTGCTCTGCGTTGTTTACCGCACAATAGAAATGATAAACCACTCCGTCATGTTTCACCACATAGCTCTTATGAGCAAACAGTTCATCGTAGTTCTTGGAGGGGATAATCAGGTCGGCCCCTTTCCAGTCGGTCCAGTTCACCAAATCATAGCTGGCGGCAAATGTATTGAATGCTTTATATTTACGCGAAGGTTCAAAAGCAGAGAAATAAAACATCACATACACATCTCCCATCTTTTGGATATGCGCATCTCCTGTAATGGTTCCATCAGCTTCATGCGCAAAGACAGGATTTCCGGAGTAGCGTTTCCATGTTTTCATATCTTTGGAAAGCGCAATGCCGACACGTTCGCCCTTTAAATTCGTTTCCGGATGATGCCCGCCCGCGTTGTAATACATCACAAACGGAGCTCCCAATGTTTTATCTTTATCCCAATAAACGGTACTCTTATATTGAGTCAGTTTTTCCCACCATTGGGCATCTTTATCATGGATGCTCAAAATCGGTTTGTCCAGAGATTCCCATTCATGTGCTGTAGAAATATTTCCTTTCGTCCATGCCAGCCCGACATAAAGCGGGGCTTTTACAGCTTCGTAGCCCGTTCCTTCACCACCGATATAAGTCATCCAATGGCGACCTTTATAAGTCTGAAGCTCATAGCTTCCACCCCATTCCATATCCGGCAATGCAGGAAATCCGCCACGCTGATTGCAATCCCATTTTCCATCCCGATAAGAAAGAACCCGTCCCAAAGTGCGCCATTCGAGCAAATTATCACTTTCTGCTATCCACGTTTCGTAACCACGACCATCGGTTCCACCTTTGCCGTTGTAAACCACATAAGTCATCAGCCACTTGTCTCCCTGGCGAAAAACGGTAGGACAATCAATCTTATGATAATTGTCTGTCGGGGCAACTGCGAGCCCGTACTTGTATGGTGTCTTTACTTCCTCGTAAATCTGCTCCATTCGTTCCTGCGGAACTTCCCGTTGCGCATATAGAGAGAAAGTAGTGGCTATACTAAAAACTGCCAGCAATAACTTCTTCATGATACTTTTTCTAATCGTTTAATACTTAAATAGTGCATAACCACTAAATGATAATTTTGCGGAGTGCCCTGAAAGGGCTTAATTATATAGCGTAGGGCAACGCCCTACGTAAAAACGACAATCTGAATTTGCGCCCTGAAAGGGCATAATTGTATACAGTTCCGCCCTTTCAGGGCTTGTGGCTGGTGTGTTTTTTTCGTAGGGCGTTGCCCTACGCTATATAATTAAGCCCTTTCAGGGCACCCCAATAAATATATAATTGTAAGGCTTTCAGCCTAACCGCTAAATTCTCATTTAACCGATATATTCCCATTAATAAAACAACCAATCCATTGTCTCTTCATCCCCGGCAAGCCCGGCATTACGAACTTTCGTTTCCGCAGCCGTGAATCCTAACACTTGCAGATAACCTTTGGGTAACATCAATGTATGCTTTCCAACCGGAAAACTATATGCATGCACATTTGCCAAAGGCATTCCGTTGATACGGACAGCATTCGTCAACACGGGTTCCGCCTGACCGTAATCATTGGCTGATGCATCAATTTCCAGTTTCGGAGCTTTTGCATACTTTTTCTGGTCGTCTTTGAAATAAGCGACTAACAATTTCACCGGAGCATCCGTTTCGAAAGTGATGCTTGTGCCTTTCTCTCTCTGCTCATTTCCATTGAAGCGGAGCGCCTTCATTCCTTTCAATTCCGGAGCTACTGCTTCTATCTTACCTGGAACATCCACAAATAAAGAAATACCCTCATCTACTTTCACTGTCGGATAATTAGAGATCAGTTTCACGTTTGCAGGAGTCCAGGCAGCAATCTCAACAGTTTCAGTCACCGCATTTCCATTCTGTTTTTCTTTCAACAAAGCGAGGTTGGCTTTGAAATTTTCCAATTCCTTCTCGTAGTGTACCAGCAATTCTTTCCAAGTCTTATTCTTTCCATCATCTCCACCGATAGGAATACGACGTTGGGCAGTCTGCATACTGTTGGCATACAAGTAATGTTCGTCCGTCAGTTCCACCAATTTGCGATAGTGTTCCAAGCTTTGTTCCATCAAAGGAATAGCTTCTTCAAGATTCTTAATCTCTTTTCCCCATTGATAATCCAATACCAGTTTGGCAGCTTTCACTTTCAGGTTGAACGCATACGCAAATTCACGATAACAATGCATATCATTCTGCAAACGTGCAAATTCATCTTTATTTGAAGAGACGGAACCTGCTGCTTTATCAATAGCCGCTACCGCTTTATCTCCATGTTCTATTACTTGAGCAACAATATCCAAAGGCATTTCACCTACATGAGGTTGCTTTTTCCATTCTTTTTCTACATACTCTATCAGCTTCTCTCCTTCCGGTCCGCAGCTTTCATAGAATCCCGGATAGATCGTATATTTGTACGGATTGACAAGCTGACTCATAAACATACCCAGTAATAACGTTTGGCGATTTCCCTCTGTGATACCGAAACGACGTAACAACTTCGGAGCGATCTCTCCGCTTTCTTCGTATGCTACACGGATATTACTTGCATTTTCGTCAGAGGTTCCGTAGAATTTGCCCAACTGATGGTTCCAGTAACCCATTTCATCTGTACGGTCGCGATGGCAGTTCCACGCATAGCGTCCCCAGGTCTGATACCAGATCCAATCACGATCCAACTGGAATTCACGTTCATTGTTCGGTAATTTGTCAGCTGTATAAGGCCAGTCCCAATATGAAGCCTGCGGATAAAGGTGCAGCGCATTGGCACCGTGTACATTGTGCATGGCAGTGACCGCCTTTTGTACGAAATCCGGAGAACCCCAGCGGAACGGTTCCAAATTTGCCAGGATATGTACGTTACTGATATGAATGGAACCCAACGAACTCAAATCCGTATGAATTTTCGACCAGGGACCACGAGGTTCGTAGGTAGTCAATGATTCACCATTATACTTATGCATCGTATAAAGATTCTTATAGAGCGGCAAGGCAGCGTCCATCACCAGTTTGCAGTCCGTGTCGTGCGCACGCAACAAAAGAGGCGGTTCATCCGTACGTCCCAATGCCTGTAATCCGTCTTTCACTCCCGGAATAATTGTTTTAGTAAACCATTCCACATCGTCCTCCACTGTACACATCGCTTCACCCAGACAAACAAGTAATCCTACATTGGGATACTTTTCAATGAAAGCGGCAATACTCTTGCGTGTATAATCGGCAATCAGAGGAGTAATGGGGCGGTTACGATCCTGTGTTTTCAGTCCGTAATGTTCAGCAAAAGGTTTGGAAAGAATGATATTATAAAACATCTGTATGACAAAGATACCGCGCTTGTCCGCTTCTTCCGTGAGGAAAGAGAACATTTCTTCGTTCATTTTGAAAGTTTCTTCATCTACTTCCAGTGCAAACGGATAATCTTCCAGTTTCACCAATGACGCAAACGGATGGCCATTCCAAAGGTACAGCGAATTCATGCGGTTGGCAACCAGCATATCCAAGTATTTAATCCACTGTTCTTTATCATAAAACCAAGGGAAACTTTCCGGCGTATACGGATATTCGTACACACCATGCCCCGGCAGATAGGTCATCTTCTGTAATCCTACACATGCACCACGCAATACCATTTCAGGACCGTCTTTCAGTTCCTCCGGGAAGTTCAACTTACCATCCGAATCATTCACACGGTCAATCAGTTCACGGCATCCGTAAATGACACCACTCCCATCCCTGCCGGACACTTTGGTCAGATTGCCCGTCGTCGAAATATGAAAACCTTCTTTCTTGAGCGTCGTGTCATTTACTTCCGTCAAGAGAATCGTTTTGATTTCGGGATCGGAGAATGTCGTGTCTCCCTGTTGCATCATTACCTGATAACCGGCTTTATCCAAGGTAGTCTGTAACTGCTCCGCACCAAACAGAACACGATTTGACGCATCCGGCGGAGTCATAATCTTCACGGTTTGCCTGCCACACGCTGCCAAAAAAAGTGTGCATGCCGCAAACATGAATAATCTGGTATTTTTCATTCTTCTGATATATATTATAGATTATATAATTCACTTCTTCACTAAGAGAAAGACGAAATAATCCCCTGTTTGTACTCATTTGTCTCTTTTTCCACTTTTCAGCACCAAATTTCCACTTTCATCCTGCTGTGATATGCAAATTCCTCATTATTTAAAAGTTATGCTTATCTTTGCCGGCTAGCTTATAATATAAAACAGAAAACAAGAGCAAACAATATGAAAGAACAAACAAATTATGACTATGAAAAATACGTTCAGATAGCACAAATGGCCAAAATGGGATGGTGGGAGTCAGATTTGAAAAATAAAGAATATATCTGCTCTGACTTTATTGTTGACTTACTCGGCCTTGAAAGTAACCGCATCAGTTTCACCGAATTTCACCAAAGAATACGTGAAGATCACCGGCTGCGTCTTAAAAATGAATATATGTCTCTTTCTTATCTGGAGACATACGAACAAATGTTCCCAATCCGGGCAAAAGACGGGGAAATATGGGTGTACTCTAAGATTAATTTCCAAAAGCCCGATAAAGAGGGATATAGGAATATGACGGGCTTTCTGCAATATATTGACAGACCGATCGATACTACGAATGAAAACATTGATTTCTTTCAAGTGAGCAATCTGCTTTACCAACAAACTAATATTTCATATTCATTGCTTGCTTTTCTGCAATGTGATGATGTCACTCAAGTGGTTAACAAGACATTAGGAGATCTCCTCAACCAGTTTTTGGGCGATCGTATCTATATCTTCGAAATAAACAGAAAAGAACAACGCCAGGATTGCACTTATGAGGTTACCGCCGAAGGAATATCCAAGGAACAGGAATTCTTGAGCAATATTCCCTGGGACCCTTCTACCTGGTGGAACCATCAGATAGCCGAAAGAAGAGCTATCATTCTGAACACGTTGGACGACATGCCCGAAGAAGCTGCGGAATATCGTCAGACATTGGAAATGCAGGATATCAAATCGCTGATGGTAGTTCCGCTAATCTCTAAAGAAGAGGTATGGGGCTATATGGGAATTGATATGGTAAGAACGCAGCGTAGCTGGAGCAATGTGGATTATCAATGCTTCTCCTCTCTTGCTAATATTATCAGTATTTGCATCGAATTGCGAAAGTCGGAATTACAAGCCAAAGAAGATCGTCTTGCTTTGGACAACAGCGAGAAGATATTGAGAAACATCTATAAGAACCTTCCGGCAGGCGTCGAACTTTATGACAAAGACGGTTATCTGGTAGATATTAATGATAAAGAGCTTGAAATATTCGGCTTGTCTGACAAGAATGAAGCATTGGGAGTTAATCTGTTCGACAATCCCAATATTCCTTTAGAGGTTAAAGAGAGATTGAGAGCGAAAGAAGATGTAAACTTCTCCATCAATTATGACTTCTCAAAAATAAATCAATATGTAGATAGCCGGAGAAATGGGATTATTAATCTTACTACTAAGGTTACTGCTCTCTATGATTCTCAAAATCGATTTATCAACTATCTGTTTATCAATATAGATACAACGGAAACGACCAATGCATACACTAAGATACAGGAGTTTGAGAATCTGTTTCTTCTAATCGGTGATTATGCCAAGGTAGGATTTGCTCATTTCAATGTATTGACAAGAGACGGATATGCCCAAGATACATGGTACAGGAATTTGGGTGAAAAAGAAGGTACTCCCATGCCACAGGTTATTGGAGTATATGCACATGTAGTTCCTGAAGATCAGGCTGTTCTGAAAAACTTTGTAGGTGAAGTGAAAACGGGAAAGGCAACCAGTTTGCGTAAAGAAGTTCGTGTATGCAGGGAGAATGGCAAATATACATGGACCAGCATCAATGTGATGGTCAGGGATTACCGTCCGCAAGACGGCATTATTGAGATGTTGTGTATCAATTATGACATCACGCCTTTGAAAGAAACTGAACAGAAATTGATTATTGCCCGCGATAAAGCGGAAGAACTGGATCGTCTGAAGTCGGCTTTCCTAGCTAACATGAGTCATGAGATCCGTACTCCTCTCAATGCTATTGTCGGTTTTTCCAGTCTTCTGGCAGAAACGGACAGCAGAAACGAACGGCAGGAATATATCAAGATTGTGCAAGAGAATAATGAACTTCTCTTGCAACTGATATCGGATATTCTCGATCTTTCGAAAATCGAAGCGGGAACATTTAATTTTGTATATACCAATGTGGATGTAAATGAGACGTGTGCTGAAATCATCAAATCAATGAGTATGAAAGTGAGTAAAGGTGTTGAATTGATTTTTGAGGAACCACTGCCGGAATGTTATCTCTACACTGACAAAAACAGATTCACTCAAGTTATCAGTAACTTTATAAATAACGCATTAAAGTTCACCCAGCAAGGCTGTATCACCCTGGGATATGAACAAGTATCCCATCAGAAAATAAAATTCTATGTGCGCGACACCGGAATGGGAATACCGGAAGAAAAGCAAAAGAGTATATTCGAACGTTTTGTGAAGCTCAATACCTTTGTTCAGGGTACAGGACTTGGACTTTCTATCTGCAAAAGCATTGTTTCCCAAATGGGAGGAGAAATTGGCGTGGATTCGACCGAAGGAATAGGTTCCTGCTTCTGGTTTACACATCCGTACCATGCTGCTGACTAGACTGACCATAAGTGAAGAGGGGATTCAATGAATAATAGTTAATACTTATAATAATGAATAACCTCCAACAAGGAAAAAAGAATTGTATCTTTGCATTCCATTATTATCATTATTATGCAAAAGTATATAGAAACACCCCGTCTGATTCTCCGCGACTGGAAAGAAGAAGACATCCCGTTTTTTGCCCGTATGAATGCCGATCCGAATGTGATGGAGTTTTTTCTTAGTTCATTGTCATCGGAAGAATCATTTGCCTTTTATCAGCGTATTCAAAATGAGTTCCAAACCTGTGGCTTCGGTTTGTATGCTGTAGAACGAAAAGAAGATCATGCTTTTATGGGCTATACCGGACTACATCAGATTGCATTTGATGTAGACTTTGCTCCGGGCATAGAAATAGGCTGGCGGTTAGCACACGAATATTGGGGACAGGGTTATGCTCCTGAAGCTGCAACAGCTTGTTTGGAATATACACGCAATAAAACGGATATAAAAGAACTCTTTTCTTTTACTTCCCTTCTCAACCAACGGTCAGAACGTGTAATGCAGAAAATAGGAATGGAACGAGTGAGGGAATTCGATCATCCGCTTGTCCCTGGTGAGCATCCGTTGTGCAGGCATGTGTTGTATCACATCAAATTTTAAAATGCTATTGACTTTCCTCTTTTAATTTCGTATATTTGCAATAACCAATTAGCAGACAACAGATATGATATATACAAAAATAAAGACATAAAGAGAATTTACAGAAACATAAATATGTGTCTGAAAGAATAGAAATGGGGTGGAATCTACATGGATTTCACCCCATTTTGTTTAATATATTCGTGCCTACTTAGTGAATTATCCCGAATATCGTTTATTATAAATGTAAGACCCGTTTATAATAAACTGTTTCATTATTTATTAAAAATGCAAATTGAGTTTATCAGCATCCTGTATAATAAAAAGAAAACAGTTTAAGAGTAAGAATAGTACGAATGCAATATTCACAAATATATCTATACATTTGAGATAATAAATGAGCTTTACACTAATATTCTTTTCTTCTTATTACTCATAACAACCCAAACTATAACTATCATTGTATTACTCCATATTATCCGTTTTAGGTCTTAAAAAGTAGATTTGTAGCCCTAATGCAAGTGCAACGACAATACTAAGCATAGCAAATCCTTCGCCCAGACTTCCACCGTCCGTCCATTTTCCCAATAATTGAGTTACTGCAGCTCCTGCAAAAACTCCTGTCATATTCATAATACCATATGCCGTCCCCCTATATTTAGCAGAAACGAACTGGCATAGAATAGGCATATTGTTGGCATCGAAAATACCAAAGCCGATGCCGAACAACAATCCTGCACCTATTACGCTAATGAAACCGTGTCCGAAACCTAACAATAACAGTGCGGGGATAGTCATCCCCAGTCCGATTGCCCCTGTGTAGACACGTCCGCGGATATTCTTCAGCACCCATCTATCCGACAAGAATCCTCCCAATATTACTCCGACAAATGAAGATAGAGCAATGGTAATCGTAGATATTGGTCCTGCCTGTGACATCGGAATATCCAGATTCTCCGCAAATAGCGTTGGCAACCAGTTCTTTGTAGCCCACCCCGGTAAACTTGGAGCCGCAAAATAAAATAATATCACCCAAAAAGAAATATTTGAAAATAACAGTAACAGCCCTTTTCCAATTGAATTCCCCTTGCTAATGCCATTAGCAACAACCTTTTCTATTTTCATTCGGACAGGATTCTCATGCAGGAAAAAGATAAGAACCACAGAATAAGCAATACCTACAATGCCAAACCAGTGAAAAGTGCTCTGCCAGGAAAATGCAGCGGCTGCCGTAGCTCCAAACCCACCGATTGCCTGACCGACATACAGTCCGGTCATGTGAACTCCAATTGCCAATGAGCGTGATTTGTCCCGATGCCAATCCGCTATCAAGGACAGAGCGGAAGGAATATACAATGCTTCACTAATCCCCATCACTGCACGCAAACCATATAATTGCTCAAACGTCGTGGCATATCCCATCAGGAATGTTACAGCCGACCAAACAAACAAGCTTCCGACGATTAACCATTTACGACTAAGCCTGTCTGCAATAATTCCGGCAACCGGGCTCATAAAGCCGTAAATCCAAAGAAAGACTGCCATTAATGCACCGAAAGCTTCTGCCTTCGTCAGTTCTACAATATCTATTTTCATTGCTTCCTGCATTGTAGAAAGCATTTGTCTATCCATGTAGTTGAGCAACGCTACTACCCAAAGCAACGCAACCACTACCCATGGATAAATATTTTTATTTTTCATGGTAGTTGTATTTAAAAGATTTTTGAGACTGTTTACTTAGACTTTTACTTTAGCTATCAGTTTGCGTATCCAGCCTTTACCGATAGCCGGAGCATGGGGGTCCTCCGGATATACAATGACGAATTGTCCGGGCAAGAGATTGATGAAAGTAGTAGGAACGTCACCATATAGGGCACAATCACTCTTTTTATCATAAGCTTGCCTTTCCACTTTTAATTCTTCCAAGGCTTTCCAGCCAATGGTTTCTTTGCCTTCAAGCAATATGTGCACATCAATATAATCGTGATGCAGTTCTAATAAACGCTTTCCTTCAGGAATACATTCGGGATAGATATTATTGACAATCAGATTATCACCATCCAGTCTGATAGTTCCCAGTTCCTCGTGCAACAGATCGTGCGATTTCACATAATCGAAAAGCTGTTTGAACAACGGGTGAAGTTTCTCCACCCGTTGGCTATTTTGTAAATTGGATACAATCATCTTATTTCTTTTTTTATTTCAGACATTATTTCCTCACAAAGCATATATCCTTTTGTCATCATGCGAGGGATATGAAAAGGTCCTTTAAATAAATTTCCTTTTGCCGGCTGGGCGACTGTTCCATCCCGATGGAGATAGCCATACCACTCTCCGTATTCTTTGTCCGGGAAATGTGTATATGTCCACTCGCTGATTTGTTGATGCATCTTCAGGTATTTCTCTTCTTTCGTCATCAGATAGGCATACAGGGTAGCGATAATTGCTTCTGTTTGCGGCCACCAGAATTTCATATCCTGCGCATAGTCCTGCGAAGGAAGATTCCTGCAATCTTTGAAATTGATAATACCGCCGAATTCTTTATCCCAGCCCCACTCCCATGACCAGTCCAGAATCTTCAGCCCCAGTTCTTTTATGTTTTGATCCCTTCCCCGGAGCTTGGATTCTTCCAGCAAAAACCAAGCTGTTTCGATACAATGCCCCGGATTGATGGTACGCCCCATATTGGAGTCTATAAATTCTCCGTTCGGTCCTACGGTTTCCAATAATGCCTTGAACTCCGGATGTAGGAAATCTTTTTCCAGACAGCTAATGGACTCGTCAATCTGCCGTGTCAGACATTCGTCTTGAATAGCTTCCCTGATTCGGGAAGCTACGTTTATCAATATCATGGTGATGGAATGTCCTTTCATGGGGAGCGTATCTGTATATTTGGGAGCAAGCAGTCCGGGAGTTTGCAGGAAATATTGCATACGTTTGAACAGTTCGAGTGCCTTCACCGCATACGTCTTATCCCCCGACGCTATCGAATATTCGGACATCGCTATGGCTGCAAATGACTCGGAGAAAATATAACGGCGCTTACGTAAAGGGCGACCGTCCGCTGTCACTTCAAAATACATACGCCCATCCGAATCAAAGCAATACTTCTCTATAAAGTCTAGTGTGCTTTTTGCGGCTTGCAACCATGCCGGATTCTTTTCTATATGATTATAGGCATAGGAACAAGTAAATGCAAAACGCCCCTGAAACCAAACGGATTTTGTACTATCCATTAATGCACCGTCGCGATCTACACAAGTATATATACCACCATTCACTCTATCCAGTCCATACTTTATCCAAAAGGGCATGATATTATTCTGCATATCATCCTTATAGGTATTAGCCCATTGTTGTATATAGTCAGTAATATTCTTCATACGTCCTCCTGTTAGAATTTATTGCAACGTTCGAAGAAACGGATTTCTTCCAGTTCCGCTTTCATTTGTTTTTCTTCGTCAGCGGTCATGTTTTGGAAAGGAGTACGGTTGCCGCCCAAATCAAGTCCGATAAGCTTCATGATACGTTTGCCACCAACAATATTCCCACGGAAATGGCAGATTACGTTAATCACTTCCTGAGAGAAGTTTTGCAATTCACGGGCTTGCTCCAATTCACCGGCTTTCCAGGCATCAATGATACCTACCAGGTTTATACCGTTATAGTTGGTCGTTCCGCCGATTCCGCCTTGCGCCCCTCCCATTGCGAGACAAGGAAGAATGGTTTCATCCTGCCCGTGAAGCATATCGAACTTGCCGTCTTTATACAAACGACATTGATTGTATTCATACAGGCTTTCGAAGGTATATTTGATTCCCGTAAAATTGGGAATACGGTTTTCAACAGCTTTCAGGAAAGCAAGCATCGATAAGAATGCTCCATTGAATGCAGGAATGTGATAATAATAGAAGGGCAGCTTCGGTGCTCCGGCAGCGATTTCTTCGCAGTACTTTACCAATTCTTCTATTCGTCCTATTTTCGGGAAAGGAGGTGCCATTGCACCAATTCCCCAAGCTCCGATTTTCTGGGCATGTTCCGCCAGCATCCGGCTTGACTTTACGCAGCAACTCCCCACGTGTACAATAACCTTAAAACCATCCGGTGCAACTTCCATCCAACGTTCTGCCAACTTCATTCGTTCTTCATCAGTCAACATATACCCTTCTCCAGAAGAACCGTTGATGAAAACACCTTTCAAGCCATTTTTTACAAGTAGCTTTGCATAGGCTTCGATTGGTTCATAATTTACTTCTCCATTTTCATAAAACGGAGTAAAAGGAGCATTGATTAATCCTATAATCTTTTCCATAATACAGTTTCTTTTTTTAAGTTTAATATATTTAGTTATTTTTCAATTTATCCATGGGGGTATCTATACCCTCGTCTGATAGTCCCGGTCCTCCACCGCCGGTATATCCACCACTTTCGCCTGTTTGCCATGCCGAAATCCAAAATGCATAGATATCCGCCTGATTCAGATAAAACTTCAACCGGACTGTTTTCCCCACCAGTGATGTTACGCCTGGATGTTTTTCCCATGAAATCATCTGTTTCGTTTTATCCGATTTTTTCATTGATATGCAGTCTTTCTTTGTAAATCCTTCCATTGGCTGACCGTTATCATCCAACACTTCTACCGCTAAAGTTCCCTTCACATCTGCATTTACAAACAAATAGTTTCCATTTGCCGGAATCTGAGTTTTTATTTCTATATATCCTTCTTTTCTTCCTGCCCGCATCGAAACAAAACCATCACGACGAAGCATCGCAAGTCCTGTGGCAAAATTGGAATCATGTTTCGGCTTGCTGTTATAGCGTCCACTGACATAAAAATAAAGAGAGTCTCCGACTATCAGAGGGCTACCCGCAGTAGACTGTACATTGCCTGCATTCCATGCATGAAAGTCCTCACTGACAGGAAGAAATGGTTTCTTGTTTTCCCGGTTCCAATGAAAACCGTCTTTGCTCCAACCTATCAGGACTTCATTCCTTTTTTGAATGTTCAGACTGTCACAAACATTGTTCTCCGGTCCCTGCCAAACGGTGAAGTAGCCTAATATACAGCCCTCATACGGCATTGCTTCATGATTGTATATCTGTGGACGCAGTTCGGGAAATTGAGGATGACGCGGGTCATCGGCATCGGCATTAAACCAATAACGGATAAACTTATCACTCTTGTTGTCATATATCCTATGTGCCAGGCTAACCAGCATTTCCGGATCTTCATGTTCCAAATAATTGCGTGAACGCCTATACACTCCATTTATGGTTTTCAATGACAGGATATATTTCTTGCGAAACGGGTCGTAATAAGCCGCACAACGGTCGTACAATTCTCCCGAAAGAGCTTTCGGCTCACTCCAATGGATTCCGTCAGAAGAATATTTGAGTTTCATGCTGACTGTGAAGCGATTATTAAATTCTACAACAAACATTTTATAACGCTTCGTCCGGTCTTTCTCAAATTTATCAAGCAACACGGAAACGCAATCATGCTCTAATGTATCTACGATATTGGTTCCCGGAACAACGTCCAGCTCCGGTTTTATCCAGACTTTCCCGTCGGACGACTCTGCATAGCAAGTGACGAGTCCTAATAACTTTCCGCCACCGGCAGAATACCACATCTTGAATTTATGTTCTTCTTCATCATACCATACGCCACCGCTGAATGGAGCGGCATAAGGGTCGCCATTTATATTCAATTCCCATTTTTTATCAGCTTTCAAAACAGGATTGCCAGAATAATAGATGGGCGAATGATGTATTCGTTGCAGATTTGTTTTCTCAATGAATGTTGTATCCACAAAAAGGATACGTCCTGTTTGCCCGCATACCGAAACATTGCACATTAATAATAAGAAAACTGCCAATAAAGAATATTTCTTCATAATCGTCGACATTTTAAACTACTTACTTTTGCAAACCTGTCCGTTGCGGATTCTGGCCTTTCATCGGCCATCCAGAGTTCGCATAGGAAGTAGCTCCAGATGAGATACATACCATATCAGATGCACCTGCAACAGCTTCAATGCCGACATATAAATATCCTCTTGAATCCATTACCGGACTGGAAGTACATTTAACGCCTAACTCTGCGGATGCAAGTAAACTACCGTCTTGTTTCACTATATAATAGACGGCTTTGTTCGAGATGATATGGATATATCCTCTGTTATCGATGATTGGTACGCAGTTGTTAACGTCCTCCGTTGTAGCATAATGCCATTTTAAAGAACCGTCCGAATTCAAAGCGAAAACACCTGCCGAAGCTTCACCGGCAACAGCATTTCCACCGTTGGCATAAAGCGTTCCATCCGTACCAATCACAACACCACCGTTGACAATGGCTCCCGGAGTCTTGTACACCCATTTTTCCGTTCCGTCAGGATTCAGAGCTATGATAGCGCCACCTGATGTCAGTTCGGCTATGGTATAAATGGTTCCATCCGCTCCTATCGTATAAGAATTTCCTTTCAATGCTGTACCACCCAAATCTTTCTGATAGACAAACTTTTGAGTACCGGTAGCAAAATCATAACCGAAATATCCCGTATTCTTGGAAGAGCCGAAATAGACAGTTCCGTCTTTGGACAGAGACATACCGGACAACACTTCTACATCTAAAGCTATTTCTTTGACTATATCACCGGCAGGACTTAATACGATTATTTTCTTTCCTCTATGTCCGAAGTAAATATTACCGGATGCATCAATAGCCGGAGTGACAGCATACAAATTAGAATCGGCAGCTTTGTATGCCCATTTTCTGCTACCATTACTTCCTACAGCAAATAAAAACAAAGCACGGGGGTGTTCAGCAGTAGCTGGCTTCAAATCACGAACCACAATATACACATCTCCATTCGGTCCTACTGCCGGACTTGCATATACCATACTTGCCCCTCCGCCCGGATTCAGTTCATTCATATTGGCAGTTACGTCAAATGCCCATTTCTGTGTTCCGTTTTCTGTATCATAAGCATAAAGTTTCACGTCAAATGCTCCTGTGGAAGTCTGGTCGGTAATCATATAAACCGTTTTACCGTCAGCCGACAATGCGGGTGAGACTGTACTTTCAATAGGTCCGCCCATTTCTTTCTGCCACATTACATTGATTGCTTTAGCCGGGTCTAAGATGGTAAGGTCCTTCTTAGCTGTGGCGCTCAAGCCGTTATCATCAGTCACCGTCAGTTTAATGGTAAATGTACCGTCCGACGGATAAACGAAAGTTGGATTCTGTTCCGTCGAGACGGATTTTTTTGCATCGCCAAACTCCCATAACCATGCTACTATCCGGCTTCCTTCATCGGGTATGGAAGCATCTTTAAAAACAGCAGTCTGTCCCAGTTCATACATATTCTCACCAATGGTGAAGTCTGCCTTTGCCGCAGTGTGATAATATACTTTATCCTCTTCGCAAGAAGAAAATGCAAGAATACAAATCAATGATAATAAATAAGCTAATCTGTTCATAGTATTCATTTTTTAATTGGTTTTATCTATTCCGGAAATATTCAACCCGGGACCTCCGCCAGCGGTGTATCCCATACTCTCTCCATTCGCAGAAGGAGAAATCCAAAAAGCAAATATTTCACCGTTATCAATATAGAATTTCACTTTCAGTTGTTTGTTCTTCAAAGAGGCTAATGAAGCGTTGCCTGTCCATTCTATCTTCGCTTTTACATTATCCCCTTTAAAGGCTTTGCACTCATCTTTTGAGAATCCTTCGATTACTTTATTATTGGGATCTAAAAGTTCCACTTTCATTTCTCCCGTGACATTGGCATTGACAAAGAAGTACGAACCGTCAAATTTCAGTAAGGAAGTTTGCAACTCTCCTGTTCCTTTCATAGATGCAAATCCATCGCGACGAAGCATGGCAAGCCCGGTAGTGGTAATCTCTTGAGTGCCTCTCAAACGACGACCGCTCAGATAGAAATAGAGTTTGTCACCTACTATTAACGGTGCTCCGGCTACGGATTGCAGGTTACCTTGATTCCATGCGTCCGAGGTGGTCGTATTTACGGCATGGAAAGGATTCATATCCTCACGGAACCAACTGTAACCGTCACGGCTATATCCTACCATAACTTGATTTCTCTTGATTACGTTGTCCGAAGCACAAACATCATTTTCCGGCCCTTGCCAAACGGAGAAGAATCCCAGCATAATGCTTTCATAAGGCGTGGCATCCTGATTATATATCGCAGGCGCTATATTCGGATAGTCTGTATGGTGTTGCTCATTAGCCCACGGACCGAACCAGAATGCACTCAATAATGCTTCCGCTTTCTTTGTTCCGGCTTCCGGGTCGGCGTTTTCATTATAATCCCTCGCACGTACCAGCTTATTCGCATCTACCCGGACATTATGCCGCATGCTATATACCCAAACGTTTCTGAAAGGATTTTTATATACCGTTGAACGGTCGGCAATCGGTTCCGATTGAACTGCGGCACGCCAGACTTTGCCGTCCGGGGAAGTCTTGTAATGGTATCTCCATTTCCCGGATTCACGGGCAACTAAAAACATCTTGTATCTTTTCGAAGCATTACTTTCCTGTTTATCCAGCCAAACAACAGACGCGTCACGTTCTGAGTTATAGTCAACGATATTTGTTCCGGCTACAACGGAAAGAATGGGTTTTGTCCAGTGAATACCGTCCGTTGATTCCGCATAACAAGTCACTCCTGCTCCGCTAGTTGCATAGGAGCCACCACCTGCCATGTACCACATTTTGTATTTTCCTTCCTTTTCGTCATACCATACCCCGTCGCTGAAAGGAGCGGCAAATGCCGCACCTTTTGTCCCGGTTTTCTCCCAATCCTGTTCTGGTGTCAGTATCGGATTGCCTGAATAATATTCAGGATAATAGAACGTACGTTTTAGATTAGTGGATTCTATCAGGAAATTGTCTACAAATAACTGGCGTCCTACCGAAATATTAATAACAGAAGGTTTATCCGACAGATAAAAAGGTGACATTCCTTTTTCCAATTCAGACGAAGATGAACGTACTGGCGGCCACTGTTCGGGCAGACGAATACCATTGTACAATAGCCGTGAATCTACCGGCTCTTCGCTAGGGGGAGCCACTACCGGGGGATTATTATCTCCATCTGGAGTATCATCACTGCCACCGCAAGCTATCAGCATACAAGGCAGGAAAAATAGTAATGTATAAAATAAACGTTTCATAGTCATTTATCTTTTATTTGTTTGCAGGAACATCTATGCCACAGGTTGACAGTCCCGGTCCGCCGCCACTTGTATATCCACGGCTTTCGCCCGTTTGCCACGGAGAAATCCAAAATGCATATATATCAGCGTTATTCAGATAGAACTTCAGTCGGACAGCCTTCCCGATAAGCGATGCTATATCCTGGTGTTTCTTCCATGTAACCAACAATTTTGTCTTATCCGTTTTCTTCACCGGCACACAGTCTTTCCGCGTGAATCCTTCTAATGGCTTTCCATTCTCATCCAGAATTTCTACGGTCAAGCTACCTTTTACATCTGCATTGATAAAAAGATGTTTGCCGTCAAAACGAATCTTCTCCGTCAGCAGATAGCCGTCCTTATCTCCATGCATGGAGACAAAACCATCTCTGCGTAAAGTAGCCAGTCCGGTAGATGTATAGCTATCCCACATAATCTTGTTTCTTTGACGTCCGCTGGAATAGAAATAAAGTGAATCTCCTACTACCAAAGGCACTCCGTTGATGGACTGCATATTTCCCCAGTTCCATGCTCCTTCCGTCTCATTCACCGCCATGAAAGGCTTGAAAGAAGGACGATAGAAATGGAAGCCATCACGGCTATACCCTAGAAAGATTTCATTCTTTTTCTGAATACCCAGTTTGGCACAAACTCCATTTTCCGGTCCCTGCCATACACTGTACAATCCTAACATAATGCTTTCATAAGCAATGGCATCAAAATTGTAAATACCCGGTTCTACTTCCGGAAACTCCGGATGACGCGGCTCTTTATCGCTCGGAGTAAACCAGTAGACCATATTCTTATCAGGTACTCCTTTTCGGATACGATGTGCGAAACTTACTGCCATTTCCGGGTCTTTATTTTCCAAATAACTGCGTGAGCGGGAAGAAACTGTTGTCCCGTAACGCATACTCAATGCCCACACATCACGGAACGGATTGTAGAATGCTGATGAACGATCGTATAAATCACCAGACTGAGCGACTCCCTCTCCCCAATGAATCCCGTCTGATGAGTATTTTAAGATAAATTGCCATCTGCGATCCGTGGGACGGCGTTCGACATTGAACATCTTGTACCGTTTGGACGGGTCTTTCTCTTGTTTGTCCAACCAAATAGTAGCTGCGTCACGATTGCAGGTATCTACAATATTGGTTTGGTTCCAAATATCCAGTACAGGTTTTGTCCAGTGCTTGCCGTCTTCCGATTCGGCATATCCGGTATAAAAGGTCTGATTGTCTCCTTTGTGAAGAACACCCGCACCTGCCAAGTACCACATTTTGAACTTCCGGTCTTTTTCGTCATACCAGATCCCATCACTGAAGGGTGCAGCGTAGAGTCCGCCTTCGGTTGTTTTTTCCCATTCCTTATCAGGTCCGAGTACCGGATTCCCTTCGTAAAACCGGGGAGTATGAATCACTCTATTCAAATTAGTTTCTGCAATCAGAAAAGAATCAACAAATAGTTGCCGTCCTACATTTACAGGAATTACTCCCGGCTTTTGTTCAAGATAGGGTATCGGCATATCTTGTGCTTTTTGTGGCTCCGTATAGCGGGGTGGCCATTGTTCAGGCAGGTGTATGCCATTGTAAAGTACTTCTGTTTGGGCAATAGCAAGCCCCGGTACTACCAAACTGAACAGTAGTACCGCCATATTTTTCAAATTTATCATGTTAATTCTTTCTTAGTTAATATCCCGGATTATTTTCTGTGATATAAGGGTTAGAATTCACTTCATTGATAGGAATCGGCAACCATTCGTGCTTATTGGTGACGAATCCTTTAAAGTCATCTGCCGATATGAACTTCTTGAAGTTAGGATCGGATTCCTGCAACTCTGTAAAACGGCTGGCTAGCTTGCCCCAACGGAGCAAATCATAGAAACGATGCCCTTCCAAAGCAAATTCCAGGATTCTTTCATTCTGAATATCAGCCATGGTTACGGAAGGGAGTTCGCTCATGTTGGCACGTCCGCGTACTTTATTTACTGCCTGCAAGGGAGTCATATTTGATGCTGGTGTGCCACCGCTGACAACGGATTCTGCATACATCATCAACACATCGGCATAGCGGATATACCGCCAATTCACCCCATGGGCACGAGGTTGATTATATACATACTCCTTGACGCCCGCACCTACACCGACCAATTTAGGAGTCCCGTCTGCTTCCGTTTGTGTAGGCATGGAACAATCAATCCCTTTTCTGATACCTGCTTTGAATGAATGTGCCAAAGGATTGGACACGGTAGCAAATCCTTCTTTTCCATTCTTTGCAGGATAAAGTTCTTCCCATTTATAACCGCCGGGACCTTCCAGACGTACCGGATTACCGCCTGCATCATTTCTCAAATGAATGCTCGCATCCAAATCATTGAATATCATTGTGGAGAACATTCGAATATCCGTATAACCGTCCTTGTCTACCGAATTCACAAATGCGTTATAAAGCCAGTTATGTACTACGCCTTCATAACCTACTCCCGCTCCCGGCAACATCAGTCCACGTGAATCGAACGCCAAACCGGAAGTGGCAAGCCCCGGATTGAATCCTGCATTATCGACATCGCCTAGGAATTGAAATTCAAGAATTGATTCTTCGTTATTTTCATGAGCGACATCAAAATTATCGGCATAATTTTTAGTCAGGTCATAAGTTCCGTACTTTCCGTCTATAACATCACCAAATTCTTTGGCAGCTTCACTGTAAAATGTAGTCTTGTCTTCACCATAATATTGCTCGATTCCACTACGGTATAGGTAAGCTTTTCCCAATAAGGCGGCTGCGGAAGCTTTTGTCACACGACCGGCATTCTTGCTGTCCCAATATCCCTTCACGGGCAACAATTCTTTCGCGTGTGCCAGGTCTTCTTGAATAAAATCCCATACAGCAGCAGGTTTTTCCAAAGGACGGACATAGTCATCGCCATTGCGTGGCATCTGTCTGATGGGAGATATATTCCGGAAATTAATCAATAGGTAATAATGCGCAAATGCCCTCCAGAAATAGGCTTCACCCATGTATGCGTTCCGCATTTCCTCATTGCCGCTGAAATCGACAGACGGGGCGGTTTCAATGATGTAGGATGCTTGGGAAGCAGTGGTGTACATCAATGTATAAGGTTGCTCAATAGTGTAATAACTGGCATTCAAGTCGGCACCAAACATGCCCGGTTTGCCATAATCCGAATTGGACGATGCCTCGTCGGAGCGGATTATCGTTGTCTTAGAGCCGGAAGCTCCCAGGCAGCGTTGCGTAGACATATATCCGTACATGGTCATCACTGCGTCATTTACAGCGGACGGACTGGTGAAATAAGCTCCCATACTCGGCTGGTTCGGATTAATTGCCAGATCATCAAAGATACCGTTGCATCCGTGTAATATCAAGCCGCCCGCCAAGATAAATGCGGCATATACTTTCTTATAGTTTTTCATATTAATCATATTTTTAGTTATCAGAATGAAGCGTTAAAACCAAAAGTGAATGTCCGGGCATTAGGATATGAACTGATGTCAATGCCACGTGAGAACAATACATTTGAACTGACTTCCGGGTCATAACCGGAGTATTTGGTCAACGTAAACAGATTTTGTACGCCTGCATAAACACGCAATTTATTAAACCGGATTGCTTCCAACCACTTTTTAGGTAACGAATAACCAAGCTGAAGATTCTTCAGACGTAAATAGGAACCGTCTTCAATATAAAATTCACTCGGCAGGGAATTTCCGCCACTTGTGTTTTGGGTTTTCATAATAGGGATTCCTGTATTTCTATTTGTTTTCGTCCATCCATTCATAGCCTCTTTGACCACATTATTGGAATAATCAAAATAATAGGTGTACTTTTTCTGATTGAATATATCATTTCCCTGCACTCCCTGGAAGAAGAGAGTCAAATCAAAGTCTTTGTATTCCATGTTGATGTTCAAACCGTATGTGAAGTCAGGGATAGGGCTGCCCAGAATAACTTTATCATTTGCATTGACTACTCCATTCTTGTCCATATCCGCAAATATGAAATTTCCTTCTGCATCAAAACCGTCAATCTTATAGCCATAGAATGAACCGATAGCTTCTCCCGGCATGGTAATAGAGGGAGCATCGTTAAAGTAGCTGGACATTGCTCCGGAAGTAATCGGCTGCACGTTTTCTCCCAATGATAATACTTTATTCTTCAACGTTGCGATATTGAATGTTGCATCTATATGGAAGTCTTTCGTCAATTGTTTCCTGTAATTCATCATAAACTCCCATCCTGTGTTTTTTACGGAAGCTGTATTGACGTATGGTTTTTCACGTGAACTGTTGATTTCAAAGATTTGTCCGGAAGACAGGTTCAAGTCAATCTGTGCCAACAAATCTACGTTCTTTTTCACGAAATAGTCTAGTGACAAAGTCAAATCGTTATTGAAGAAACCCAGTTCGATACCAATATCTGTGGTTTTGGCAGTTTCCCATTTCAAGTCTTTCGATTTCAGATAGGCTGCGCGTCCTGTCACATAACGTTCACCGCCTACTGTGTAAGGAATAGGTCCATAAGCTATCGCGTCAAAATTATAAGGATTGAGGAAGTTGGCACCCAACTCACCGTAGCTAGCCCTGATCTTCAATTTGCTCATTACAGGATTTTGGAACCATTTTTCCTGGTGCACATTCCATCCGGCGGAGACAGAGGGGAAGTAACCTACTCTATTGTCTTTATGGAATTTGGAAGATTCATCCCGGCGGATACTCAAGGATAGCAGATATTTATTATCATAATCGTAGTTCACACGGGCGAAGAAAGAGAGCAATGCCGCATTACTGTCTCCTGCCGAAATCTTACCATCTTCATTTTGGAATCCGGTAATATCCGTTCCTCCCAAATCGTTAATGGTAGAGTTGGTCATGTAACGATAGTATTCTCTCATCCAGCTTGTTCCTAATAAAGCGTCTATTGAGTGACGGTTGAATGTCTTGTTGTAAGTCAGCAAGTTATCAATCGTATAAGTAAACTCTTCACCTCTTGTTTCCGATACACTGTTGCGTATGTTGCCGTAATCTTTATCGGGAGTTCCATCCGAGTTCCACTTTGTATAGTACTCGGGGGTATGGGTGTAATTATGCTTATTGCTATAATTTCCACTTAACGATAATTTGTATTTTAAGCCGCCCCAAATATCCAGTTGGGCATTCAAAGAGCCGATTAAATCCGTCACTTTATTAAACTGATCTGTATAATGTAACGGGGCTATCTTATTCTGCGCTTTGCCATCTTCGGGGTTGATGTAATAATCAGGGCCACCAGAGGTAAACCGTCCTTGTTCATCATAAATAGGTAACGTTGGTAAAGCTATGTTGAAAGCTGTTGTAGGAGTTTTATCCTTATGTGTCAGTCCGAGGGTTTCAGAGAATGAGAAACGTCCTTTTTTATAAGAGGTATTCAGGCGGAAATTATAACGTTTATAATCCGAATAAATCGTCATACCGGTTTGGTCAAGATAACCAAGGCTTGTGCTGAAAGTAGAGTTATCCCCACCCCCTGCGATACTGGCATTCAGATTCCATACCGGAGCAAACTGTATCCATTCTTTTGACCAATCGGTATTCAGGTTCGGATTGGTGGGATTGTCATTCTCCGGTGCATGAGGCAAGCCACTGTTATCTGCCACCATATTGGCAAATTCTCTCCATTCCGACGCATTAAGGAACTCCGGAATATTAGTCGTTTTCTGGAATGCGAACGAACCGTCTATCTGGATAACGGGCTTGCCGGACTTTCCTTTCTTGGTAGTAATCAAAACGACACCATTGGCGGCACGTGAACCATAGATAGCGGCTGCCGCACCGTCTTTCAGTACTTCGATAGATTCAATATCATTGGGATTCAATGAGCTTAATCCGGCATTACTGAATGCTCCATCAATGACATACAGAGGTTCGGTAGCGCCAAAAGAAGCGGCACCGCGAATCACGATGTTTACATCTGCCCCAGCAACACCAGCTTGCTGCACGATGTCTACCCCCGGTGTACGCCCTTGTAAGCTTGAAGCAACATTAGATGATACCTGTTTGCTGATTTCTTGGGAAGAGATAGAAGCAACGGCACCTGTCAGACTTGATTTCTTCTGCACGCCGTAACCAACTACTACGACTTCATCCAGTACTTCGGTGTCGTCCTGCAATTGGATAGAATATGAGTTCTTATTCCCAACCTTTACTTCCTGTGTTTTATAACCGATATAACTGACAGCCAGAAGAGCGTCTGCCGGAGCATCCAATGTAAAGTTACCATCTACATCTGTCACAGTACCTGTCCCCGCTCCTTTCACCAATACACTGGCACCAATTATCGGTTCGCCTTTGATATCCGTCACGGTTCCCGTTATTTTCTTTGTTTTTTGGTTCCCTTGTGATGCTGCGGGAGCTTCTTTTGCTTTCAAATATATTTTCTTCTCTCCAATTTCATAAGCTACATTTGTACCCGCGAATAAATCATCCAATACTTTAGAAAGGTCTTTGTCTTTTGCCTGGACAGAAACAATCCGTTCGGGATTGACAATCGTACGGCTATATGCTACCGTAAGTCCTGTCTGTTTAGTAATGAGCGAAAAGACTTTCTCCAACTTGACTTGTTGAAGATTCATTGTTATTTTCTGAGCCGACGCCGCAAGACTTACAGCAAAGCTCAATAACAATACAAGCAATACTCTGTTCTTCATACTTAGTTTGTTTAAAGTTATAAATAGGTTCTTAATCTCTTTGTATTTAGTGGACACACGAGATTAAGAAGCGGGTGAGGGAAAAAACGTTTTTTTCTGAAGTTTTTTTATTACCAATAAATTTTCGTATGATAATATATTAGTTTTCAGTAAGATATGGTTTAGTTTTTATTTGTAGGAAAATGGGATATAAAAAGAAAAGTCCTTCCAGATTTTATTTTCAGAAGGACTTATAACAATAGATTCGTGTTCTTGGCAATTCGCTAGAAACAGTCTTTTGGGATACCGTCACTATCCGGTCCACATAGTGACGCCATACTTACCGGATACCGTCACTATCACGCAAGGATAGCGTCACTATATTTTTTGTAATTTAGTAAAGTTCCTGATTCACCAATTCGTCAAAGAGCTTTGCATATTTCTCTGCGACTGCTTCCGCAAACTTCTTTCCTTTTTCTACGGAAGCTCCACGTGGATCGCCAACACCGGTATCTTTAGATACTTTCCCCCAGTTCCTGGGAATCCATGCTACTTTTTCATTCAGAGATTGTACGGCAAAAGTTTTATATTCTCCATTCCCTGCTTCTTCAAGATTGACCAGTTCGGGGTGATAGTGCATCATTACGGACGTCTCGACTTCATCTGCATGGTCACCCGGATTTTCAAAATGGTCCTTTACCTTTAACACGGTGTACCATTCACTCGATGCTATCAGGAAGTCAGGATAGTCTACTGACAAATCACGAATCATACTTTTAAAAGTATTGCCGCCATGCCCGTTGATAATAATCAATTTTCGGATACCTTGAACATAAAGGGAAGAAACAATATCAGTCAGTATTGCTTTCTGTGTTTCATAACGCGTATGGATACAGAAGGGAAGTTCCCGTTGTCCCGGATTTTGTGAACCCATGCCGATAGGCGGCATAACCATACAGTTTACGCCATATTTCTGTATAGCCATCAATGCAGCATCAACTGCTACATCATGGGAAAGAATACAATCTGTCATATATGGCAAATGCAGATTATGAGGTTCGGTAGCTCCCCACGGCAATATCACAATATCATATTTCCTGTCTTTTACTTTTCCATAACAAGATACGGATAAATCTACTTCTTTATTCATATACCCCATTTATTTCTAATGATTATATTATTTCATTTTTACTATCACTTCTTTCTTATCTTCATTATATTCAAACTTCACCGGAGCGATTTTCTCTAAATCCATTAATACTTTCTCTAATAATGTATTGTCCGAAGTCAATGTATAGACATACTTCAAAACGTTTTCATCTTCGACTTTAAACTCTACATTATACCAGCGGTTCAATATTTTAATGACTTCCGGCAACGGGGTATCTTTAAATACTATCACATTCTGTTTCCACATCGACAGGCGTTGCATATCGTTCATTTTGGAAATAGTACACTGCTGGTTATCTTTGTTGTACACTAATCTTTCGCCGGGTTGCACCGGGTATTTCTTTTCCGTAGGAAGGGTAAGATTAATATTTCCTTCATCCAGACATACTACTATATCCTTATTCTCCGGGTAATCCTGTACATTGAAAGAAGTTCCCAATACATGAATTGCCGGTCCACTTAAATTGACTATAAAAGGACGGTTCTTATTTTTGGCTACTACGAAATAGGCTTCTCCTTCAAGATAAACTTCCCGGGTGTTCAAAGCAAACTTCTTCGGGTATCTTAGTTTCGAATCAGAATTGATATATACTTTTGTTCCATCCTGAAACATGATTTGTATGCGTTCTCCTTTATCTACTACCACTTCCTCATATTCGGAAGTACCGAACAGGTCGACTTTTGAGTTCAGTTGCATATAAAGTCCGACAATCAAGACAACAGGTATCAATACGGCTGCAACTCGGAAACAGATACGCTTCAACTTCTTGATACGAATGTTCTTCCGTATCTGTTCTAATATTTTCTTTGAAGGAATATCATGGTCTACATACAAGTCTGCAAACTCATTTTTTATCAGTTCGGAATCCTGTGTCATAGCAGCTTCAAGATAGTCGCTACCTTCTTCCGTGGCAAACCACTCTGCCACATATTTTGCATCTTCCGGGCTGGCAATTCCTGCCAGGACTTCTTCTATTTGTTTATCAGTAGGTCTATTCATTTTTATCACTTTATTAAATGGACACTCAGAAAGGTCATTAGTGTGGTAAATGCAACAATTATTAACATCTTACTTAGATGGATACGGAGAAGTTTCAACGCTTCCGAATAATGCGTCTTGATAGTATTTACGGATAGATTCATCCGTTCCGCAATTTCCTGATTTGTCAGTTCCTCTTGTACTTTCATCAAGCAAATATCCCGTTTTTGCGCAGGAAGCATATCCACAGCTTTATAAAAACTGGACATCAACTCTTTTTTCTCCAGTTTTTCTATCAGATTATCTTCGTAAGGCGAAGCGGCTTGTGCCATCTCATAGTTCTTTGCAATCGCGCTGTTTTCATTACGAATCAAGTTCAAGACATGATTTTTTGTCATCGTAAAGAGATAGTTCTTTAGGCTGATTCCCACACGTAGTTCTGAACGAAATTCCCACAAACGGCTAAAGACATGTTGCACTACATCTTCTGCCATATCAGAACTCATTAAATAACGATAGGCTAATACATATAATAGTTTATGATACCTTTCATAGGCTTGGGTGAAAGCTCCTTCATCACCTTGTTCAATCAAGGCGAAGAGTTTCTCATCATCTGTATCAGTATATTGGTCAATCTTGTTTTTCATTCTTCGGATTTTGTTTACTTGTTTCCAAAAGAACTAAATGTTTTTCTCTTTATGAAGAGCAAATGTAGCAAATTCCCTAGAAAACCTAGAGGAATTTACGAAAAAAGTCCCCGATTAACAATCCCCCCATTAAAAAGAGGAACCGTTAATCAAGGACTACTCCACTAACTAATTAACAATGTATTATAAATGATAGGTAACAATTCTTTCTTCAGGTGAATCGATCCAGAGCCGCCATACTCCTTCCGACACTTTTTCCGGTGTTCCGATATTTGCTTTAGGTGGACGACGGCTTTTGATGGTCAGATAGCCTTTCCCTTCTGTTGCTTTCACTTTCATCGTTTTGCTGTTCATATAGACATGGATATTGCCATTTGGAGTGGGCACAGTGCCTTCCATCCATTTCAATCCTCCCAATACAGGAGCAATAGCAAACTCTTTATATCCTTCTTTTACAGGTTTCACTCCCAGATAATATTTGCCCAACAGGTAGATAGGACTCGCTCCCCAGGCATGGCACAAACTCTTTCCGTATGGACGGCCATACATGGCAAGATGTTGCGTTCCGGTTTCTTCCGGGTTATATTTTTCCCAGAAGGAGGTAGCTCCTTCCTTCAACATTCCTCCCCAATAGGCTTTCATTTCTTTCATTACAGCATCTTGTTCGCCAAGAGCACAAAGTGCTTCCAGTTCGTAAAAACGCATATAGGGAGTCGTTATTTTCAGAATACTGTCATTTAGCAAAACAGACTGTTTAATGGCTTGTTGCTTATCTTCATTCAAATATTGAAAGAAGACAGAAAACATATTCGCATAGCGGGTGACCGCATCACTTTGCTGACCGTTGACGCAGTTATGTACAAATGCCTGTTTCTGGTTATTCCAGAAGGCAGGTTCTAACTTTGCTTTCAAAGCAGCAGCCAGTTTCTCGTATTTCTGTTTGCCATTGGCATCTCCAACCAATTCTGCACACAAAGCCATCGTTTCCAGACTTCTGCAAAATAAGATTTGTTCAAAAGAGAGTTCGCCTTTCTTATCCAGATAGCCGTCCGCCCAGTCCACAAATACCCAGTCGCCCGTCATGCCTTCTACCATGCCATTCTTATTGGTACGTCCCAACACGTAATCCATCATTGTTTGCATACGTGGATACAGTTGGTTGACAAAATGGCGGTCGCCACTATACATATAATAGTCATATACGCTAAGGAACCAGTAGAAAGTATAGTCCATGATTGTATTACTGTGGCTGGTCACAGGGTCCTTGCCACGAAGTAACCAGATTGTACGTTTGACGGATTCGTTATCAAAGAAAAGATAATAATTCATCAAATAACTTTGGATGGCATCGCCACTCCATACCCAACGGTCACGTTTGATACCGTCAATGAAGAATTCGCGGGTAGTGAGATGCATGGTGTATGCACCAACTTCCCAAATACGATTCAGTTCTTCATCATTGCAACGGAAATTTCCGCGGTATTCTTCAGGAAGATATTCATATTGCATGGAGACTTCTCCAATCTGTACACCCGGCTCGTGAGTTACATAGACATAGCGGAAGGCTTTACTGTTCTCCAATGTATATTCGTTTTCAGAATTACTCAAGGGAGAAGTGCTGCGGATGGCAAGGTCGGTCACTTGTCCCGGTTCGAGCAAGAGTTTGTCTAATGTTTCGCAATATGCTTTATCTTTTGCTTCTTCCGGGCTTTCACCATAATAAATTTCTATTTTTCCTTTTCCGGAAAGATTCTTCAATGTGATAAACCCGAATGTTTCTTTTCCAAAATCATAAAGGATACCTCCTTCAGACTGTTCTGACTTCGTAACAGGTTGCTGCGGTTCACGCATCAGACTGAATTGGGAAGGACGTTGGGTAGCTCCGTCAAAGTTCCAGCATCCGGCATCCATATAGATAGTGGCAGATGTGTCACTGGCTTTTCCGCTCTCGTCAATCCATTCTTTATCTTCGTAAGTCACACGCCAGGAAGAGTCTGAATTCACTGTTTTTCCCTTCACATAAATAGTGGGAGGAGTAGCCTGATTCCAGACTTTAATGTTCAGATTATGTTTTCCGGCCGGAAGCAACATGGTTTCCGGCATACCGAACTGGAGCTTTCCATCCAGTTTGACGTTGTACTTTCCTTCGGCAGCAATAAAAATTTCTTCCGGCTCGGAAAGATTCAGTTGCTTGCTGAATTCTACGACAACATAATGACTGTCCGTTTTCCAAAAAGGAGGAAAAAATGCACCTCGTTCCGTACGACGGTTATTCATTTGATTTCCCAGCCAGATTTCGTAGTCTCCCGGATACCATATCCAGGTCTGGGCAAATGTGCTGCTTGCCAAAGACAAGGCACTAAGCAATATCATATATTTCTTTTTCATTTTTCTTTCTATTACTAACAAACTGAATCGTAAGAAATAATTCGTTCCACAGTGGTTGACGTTTAGTTCCACATCTGTTTCCCTTTAGTTCTACAATTGTTTTCCTTTAGTTCCATATCTGTGGAACGAATCACGTATTACAGTTAAATGACTTGTCAATACCTACTGGATATTTAGTAAATCCTTATATCCTGCTTCCAGTCCCGCACGTTCACGAATAACACTATCCACCTTCGGACCATTGTTTTCCCATACATTTCCCGGACCATTGGCATTTTGCAGATACTTCTCTCCTTCTGTCCAATTATCACGTACAGTGATAAAGGAAGAACCTTCATCCGTATAAAGATAGAACCAGTGATTAGGATCGTGTACATACCCCGGCTTATAAATACTATGCACGCAATTCTCCGTTACATAACTTTTCGGCTGCGAACCGAGTGTGTAAATACCTGCCACATCATACATGTGTTTCGCATAATGATGAATCAGATTGGCATGTACTCTGTTATTACGCATACAATTCACAGTTTGCGTCCATCCCCAACCAAGACTGATACCACTATAAGGCACTTCACTGATTTCATTATGCTCGATATTGACGTCCCCTACATATCCCGCAGCAATGGCAAGACATCCCCAATCTTCATTACCTATTTCCGTGAAATAGCAATTATTGATTTGTTGCTGTGTGCATACTTCCCGACGATCAGCAGGATCGTATGGCAAATGCGTTTCATGGGCAGCCGGAGAAAAACTGCCGACTAACAGACCATTTCCGGCAATATCGTGGAAGAGACAGCCACGAACAACACCGCCTTGCACCGCTTCTTCATAATCCAATCCGGTTGAGCCTAAATGCTCGAACTGGCAGCGCTCGAAATCAATCTGCCTTGCAGCAACCACACGAACAGCAGCTGCGGGACGTCCCAACCATCCTTGGTTATCCAACGGATGATTCAAGTAGTTCCGTTGCATTTTCGGATCAATCCGGTAACCATCTGTCAGATACATACCTGCCTGAAGAGGTACATGTCCTTTTTCTGACGGACGCATCCACGTAGTATAGGAAAAAGTAATTTTCTCAAAACGAATATGACACACAGGACGATCCAAAGTTCCTTCCACCCGTACTAATGTCTCAACGGCAGGCACGATTACTTCCGCCTCCTGCATCTTCTCTCCTTCCCGTGGATAATAATATACTTTACGGGCATCTATATCATGATACCATTCTCCGGGTACATCCTGCAATTCGCGGGCATTTGTCAGATAGAAAGCAGAATTATGTCCGTCCGTCGTCACCATCGGACGCGGCCAGGGATGCTCAAACTGAATCCGGCTTTCCGGTTGATGAAAACGTATTGCCGCGCTGTCTCCCTGCACTTCAACTGAACGAATCCGAAGATTGGCAACACACCACATCTGATGTAATACCATCTCGGCATATTTAGCTTTCAAATTCCCTTTATTATCAATAAGTCTACGAATGGAAACTACAGGTACATAAAGAATTTCATTCTTCTCATCCACACTGCAAATGCGATTCATCTTTTCGAAATCCTCCACATCACGGGCACGAACTGCCTTTTTTCCATTCACCCACAACTGGCGGAAATCCAATGGACGTCCATTAAATACTGGTACATCTGCTACCCAAACTTTCCCTTGCTTCTTCCAACCTTTTATGCTGATTCCTCCACTCAATATCACTTTTTCATCGCCTACCGAACGAATGATTGTGGGCGATTCTTTGGTTCCGCTATCTTCCGGACGGATAAAAACCGGTTCATAGAAGGCATAGGTTCCACCTTCCATATAGATTGTAATTCCACCTTGAATACGATTATCCTCTGTCCTGCGCCATTCTCGTGCTTGTCGTAAGGCAGAAGTCAGCGTGGCTTTAGGAGATTGACAAGTTCCGTCGTTGAAATCACTGCCTTTGGGAGAAATCCATATCTCACCGGCCAATAGCCAGTGACTGCACAAGATACATATAGCCGTTACAAATAACTTTTTCATGATTTTTTTCATTTCTGTATACTAAACAATCCGGATTATCTGGCAAGAGGCATCCATACAGTCATTTCTCCCTTTCCTCTGTTTCCCCAGGCATAATAAGGAATCAAGCGGATATTTACTGTCTTTTCAGCCTGAACAACTGGTCGGTAAAGCACTCCTTCCCACGAAGTTGCAGATGCCAGACGTGCCACTCCTTCAAGTGCAACAATCGGACTGCCTTCAATTGTGATTTTCTTCGGAGTTAGTTTTATATCAGCGGGAATCAATACGTCATCAATCTTTTCCCCGTTTGCAATATCCATACTTTCCAGACAGTAAACCAACGGCCCGCGCTTCACGACCACCTGATTACGAATCTCCTCTGCTAACGGATGGGCTTCGAGCAAACGGACAGGCATATCCATCACCAGCTCCACTACATCCCCCTTCTTCCATGTACGATTTACTTCCGCATACGAATTTGCCTTTGCATTGGTTTGCAGCGGCTGTCCATTCACCGTGAGCGTAGCCTTTTCGCACCATTCAGGAATACGCAAGAAGAGCGAGAAAGCACCCGCCTTACGAGGAACTCTATCCAACGTTACGCGTACCTTTCCTTCCCAGGGATAATCCGTCTCTTGTGTTAATGCCAGCTCTCCTTTGTCTTTCCAAGTCGTAGTCAGCGTATTTGCACCATACAAGTTACAGTAAATGCCTTCCGGACTCAATGTGTAGGCGTAATTCTGTGCCTGACACAATGTACGCAATGTATTCGGCGGGCAGCAGAAACAACTGATATATTCCGTCCGTTCCTTCGGCCAACGAAGCGTGTAAGGAAGATCCGCACTGATACGAAGCGGATTGGTATAGAAATATTTCTTTCCGTCCAGACTGATACCGCTCAATACACTATTATAAAGACAAGTCTCTACAAGGTCAGCATATTTCGCATCCCCTGTCACTTCCAGCATACGCCAGTTGAAAAGCATATTTCCGATATTGGCACATGTTTCATTGTGCGCTGTACTATTCGGCAACTGATAAGGACGTCCGTAGCTCTGATGTACCTTCTGAATACTATCCGGCTCATAGCAAGTCCCGTCCGGTGACGTTCCATCATAAAGAGCACCGCAAGCTCCGGTCACGTACATCTTCCGGGTGACAATATCATTCCAGATACTAGTCAGATTTTTCATCAATTGTTGTTCGCCTGTCTCGGCATATACATCCGCTACTCCTGCATACAGATAATTTGCACGTACGGCATGCCCCATTGCACGATATTGGTCGCGGAAAGGAATACGATCCTGATTATCATCCGTTCCGTTTTCCACCATACCGCGAATATCAATCAGGTTCTTCGAAAGTTCCAGATAACGGGGATTTCCTGTGGCACGATACATTTCGACCACTCCCATATAATGTGAAGGGCAAATGGCATTACGAGCCAGTTCGGCAGAAGCCGTTTCGTAAAAGTGGCAAAGAAAATCCGTTGCTTTTACGGCAGCATCAAAAAGAGTAGTCTTTCCGGTGGCACGACGATGCACAATACCCGCCATCATCAGGTGTCCCAAGTTATATGTCTCAAAGTTCAGCCGATTGGCAAAAGCTCCTTTTTCATTCTCGTCACCTACTTTCGTTCCAATGACCGTTTGTTTATGCTGATCCTCCAATGCATGAGAGTCAATCCCTTTATTCAGTTCTTCGATAACAACAGGCGTATGTATATAACCATCTGCACGTTGGGCTTTTACGACACAAGCAATAAAGTTATCCATCAACTTATCCAGTTCCGGATCTTTGTTGACAGCATAGACAGAAGCCACTCCTTCCATCCACTTATACATATCTCCGTCATGGAACGGAGGTCCCCAATGTTCACCCTTGCACACACCGGCAGCAATCTCAAAATTATGGAAACCGTGAGAGATCTCCGGCGTGTTCCAAGTGTTCCACATACTTTGCAGGGAAGTCCGGCTAAATACCTGAAAGCGATCTCCCCAGAATCCATCTGTCCAATGTACGGCACTGATTCCGGTATTCGCCATCTTCGCAAAACGGCTCTGACTCATATCCGTCAATCCATTGCTTTGCGCAAGTGCTCCCGTAACGGAGGCGGAAGCTAAAAGAAGTAACAGTTTTATCTGTTTCATTAATATGGATAATTTAAAATTTACACAATATCTTTATAAAAAGACGTGATTATCCGTATTTTGTACTCAATAAAACGAAAGCGAAGATTGCTAAGCAACCCTCGCTTTCAGTAAAAAAAGATCTGTATTAATCTTTATTTCTTATTTATCAGGTGTATAATTCAACTCCGCCTTTCTCGCCTGCGAATGTTGAAATTGTCGTGCAACCTTATACTCATGTCCGTCTTTTAATAAATAACTCCCTGTCTGCTTAAACCAAAAACCGACATTCGCATCTATACATTGCTGCCGGATATCCAATACCCACTCGTAGTCACATACTCGGACTTCTTTGCCTGACTCTCCTCCTGCAACTACCTGTTCCACCCACTCTCCCAGCTCACCTCTGAAATCAATCCGACTAAGAAGCGGCTCGCAGATAATGATTTTATGTTTAATAGAGATTTCTTTATAAATAGGTAAACGATAATCCACTCTATCTTGGTTCTCCATCGTGCAGCAGATGGTCACATTGTCATAGCCATCTCCCCAATCGGGAGGCAGACACTGTTGCAACCGGTCTATCCGCTTAGTGATAAAGAGGAAACGAAGATCCTGCCGTATCCGCATCATCTCCCACGCTTCGGCACGCCATTCATCCGCATCTTCAATGAGAAAATCTGAAGTAAAACAGGTATATACCAAATTCCCCGAAGGTATCTTATACGTACCATTCTTTTTACGCTGCAAGGGTAAATCGAATTTTTCTGTCTTTGTCACCACCGAACTGTCTTTTCCATATTTACCATCCGTCCGATATACATAGCAATGACGGCAGCCCTCACTCAATTTGTGACAGCCGTGCCAAAGATTCCACATTGAAGCTTTTTCACCCATCTCCTTTTTTCTTCAAAAATATATTTAATATTACATATACATAATTATAAAAAGAGTGCACCTTATTCTTTATCAGAAAAAAGGTGCACCAAAACACAAACAAAACAAACAATAGAGCGACCTTCACAGGCAGCCGATCCACGAGGGATCTTTATCTTAATCTGCCCATCTTGACAAGGGCAACATTCACATTTTCAGATCATGTAATTCAGAGCATCACAGCAGAAATTTTCGCCCTCATGCTGCTTATATGTCATATACAAATATTATTATACAATTTGCTCTATTAAACCCGATGTCACTTTACAAAGATAACACTATTCTATGTATTTCTATGAAAATGCCCAAAAAGAATTATTCTTTTTCTCATTCCAAACTTTAGCTATAAGCCAAAACATACAAGCTGAATGTCTAATATCCATCATTTCACATATCGCTCCAGCCCTTCCTGCAGGAACTCCATATATTTTGGAATATCTTCATTATATGCATACGACTTATTCAACGGATTACCATCATTATCCAGCAATACATAAAAAGGTTGGGCATTTGCTCCAAACTTCACCCGTTGCAGATAGCTCCATTTATCGCCTACTGTTCGTAAAGTGCGTTCCGTTCCATTCTCCACAACATTTATAGGCTCATTCAATGGAGTTTTATCATCCACATACAAAGAGATAAGTACATACTCATCATTGATGATACCACCCACTTTACTATCTGTCCATACAGCCGCCTCCATCTTACGACAATTCACACAACCATATCCGGTAAAGTCGACCATCACAGGCATTCCCTGTTGCCGTGCATACTCCATCCCAATATCATAGTCCTTGAATCTGGGGTGAACCTCATTCGAATATAGATTAAAGTCCTGTGTCATCACAGGAGGAGCAAATGCACTGACAGCTTTCAAAGGTGCTCCCCAAAGTCCGGGGATCATATACACAGCAAACGCTAAAGAGACAAGTGCAAGAAAGAAGCGGGCTACGCCTACCCTACTTTCATCACCGTCATGCGGAAACTTGATCTTTCCTAACAGATATAACCCCATCAGTCCGAAAATCACAATCCATAATGCAAGGAAGGTTTCTCTGTCCAGAATCCTCCAGCCATAAGCTAAATCCGCAACCGACAAGAATTTCAAGGCAAAAGCCAGTTCCAGAAAGCCCAATGTCACTTTAATTACATTCATCCACCCTCCTGACTTAGGCATTGATTTCAGCCACGAAGGAAAAAGAGCAAACAGTGTGAATGGTAAAGCCAAAGCGATGGCAAAGCCTAACATTCCAATAGCAGGAGCAATCACACTACCAGTTGTAGAAACCTGTACGAGCAAAAATCCAATAATAGGCCCTGTACAAGAGAAAGACACCAGAGATAACGTAAATGCCATCAGAAAAATACTTAGCAGCCCACTCGTCGCTTCCGCTTTGCTATCCACAGCATTACTCCATTTAGAAGGCAAAGTAAGTTCAAATGCCCCAAAGAAAGAAGCAGCAAAAATAATCAGCATCAAGAAAAAAAGAATATTGAATACGGCATTCGTTGATAAAGCGTTCAATGCACTAGCACCAAATATTAAAGTAATTGCTAATCCCAGTGTTACATAAATCACCACAATCGAAGCACCATAAGTCCATGCATCCCGAATCCCTTTCTTCTTGTCTTTGTTTCTTTTCAGGAAAAAACTCACAGTCATAGGAATAATCGGCCATACACAAGGAGTGAACAAAGCCAATAAACCGCCAAGAAATCCAGTGACAAAGACATACAGCCAAGATTTATCCTCTTGAGAATGTTCTTCCCCCAACTCTTGCAGTTCATTAATAACCGGCTTCCAAAGATCACTTTCCGATTGCTTCTCTAGCACATTTGCCGGCCTCTCTTCCTCTTCTTTTGCAACAGCTATATCTGCTTCTGCTTTTTTCCCATATTGAAAAGGAATTTGAGTCGGAGGTAAACAGCTCTCATCGTTACAAGCTCCAAACTCCAGAAACCCATCCATAAAGTAATCATTTCCTGTAAATTTCACTTTTTGGATAAACTGTACCGTATCTTCAAAATAGCGCACATTCATCTCAAACATCTTATCATAGATGCTGATTTCTTTTCCAACAGGTTGCAATTTACCCATTGTTTCTACATGACTACTCGCATTGATGTTGAAAGTAGCGGAAATAGGCCCATCATCCCCTAGCCCAGTCGAGTATACATGCCATCCTTTTTCTATCGAAGCGGTAAATACGATTTCCGCTTCCGTTTCAGATGTCATTCTCAACTCATTTTTGAACTTTACAGGCTCTTTGATTTGTGCTTGTATATTTCCGATAGTGTACCAACTCAATAATAAAAATAAAATAATTCTCATTTTCTAAGTTCTAAATTATAATCTATTAATATCCTTTTCACCCTTATTTTATCAAATAGCAAGCATCTTTAGGATATACGACTTCACATTTAAGAGGATAAAGAATAGAATGATGATCCACGTAATTTATTGAGTCCGGATGATACATACTATAAACTGTTACCCCCAATTGGGCGGACTCTCCCGCACGAAAGACACGGGGTGCAGAGTCTTCGATATAGCTACGATCGATACGACGAAACTTTAAGAAGTTCTGAATATATGTAGTTTTAATATCACAAGCCACACGGTGTTCAAATGTCGATGCTTGCCCCATGCTTATATCATATCTATAACGTTCTAGCCTATTTTCTCCTGTTGGCTGACTTGGTTTACTTGGAGGTAAACTAACATTTCCTTCATTCACTTTTCCCTCTTCTGTAAAAGTCACATTATAATCGGGACGATAATATTTGGAAAAATAAAAATACCTCGCCGGGATATTTCTATTATTGGAAACTCTTGCTGTAACTTTATAATTTCCATAGTCATTAAATTTAATTCGCACATGTCCATTGTTTACTTGTACTATCGAAACACTTTGTGCTGTATTATTATCAAACGTACTTTCTTCTACAGTAATTTTAAAAGTAGGTATAAATCCATCCTCCTGATACGCTACTTTGAAATCATAATACTCTCCAAGTTCAATACTACTTGGAACTGTAAAGGTTGGTTTATCATAAGCAGCATTAAACTTCTTTGTATATTTATACTCAGTACCATCTATATCATCAGTTACTACAAAAGTAACAATACATCCTCCAGCTTCCGTGAAGCATAAATCGAATGAATTTTCACCTATTTTCTTAAATTCATAAGATCCTGGATTGCTAATTGGTTCTGCCGTAATTGTATATTTGGGATTATAGCACCACTCATACGTATATGAAGTTGTAACAGTATATTTCACTCCTATTTTTAGTTTCATTGCACCCTTGTTGTCTTCAGGAGTCGGGTTATAATCAATTTGAGTTTTAGCCGGATTCAATTGATATAATTCAGGAATAAGAACTTTATCTTCAAAAGAAAATCCATTCCAGAGATTTTTATTTGTTGCCAATCCCGCTTCTGGTTGCATAATAGAAGTATCATATTCACTGGAATGTTCCAAACCTACTAAATGTCCTATAGCATGCATCAAAGCATACTTCTTTTGGTCTTTAGTCAATTCTGACCAGTATTTATATTTAGTATTTATGTATATTTTATTTCCAACGTTACCATTTATAACTCCAGCAACACGTATAAATTCCGATGAACTCATAGAATTTGCATTATCTTGGAAGAAAACATCTATTAATGGGCGGTTTTTAGGTAAAAACGTATCAAAATAAGTACTAAAATGTAGGCAGCATTTGCTCAATTTATTCCATTCCGCTACAGCCTCTTTAAAAATAGTTTCATTACTATATTGGTTATCATAAAGTATCAGATGTATTCGATAACATTCAGGATTTATCCGTCTTTTATAATTCAAACGTGCTTCAGGTTGTTCACGTAATTCTTGTAATCTTGATTTCTTAAAAATAAGTTCTGACTCAACCAAATAAAAAGAATCACAATCTACTATTGCTATGGTATCATACCCATGAGCTGCTAATATTGCTTTATCAGCCTCAAGAATAGAAGAATAACTTTCTAGTCCTCTAGTTTTTATTTTCTCTGAAGTTGTTTTATCTTTAATTACCAACTCCTCCAGATTGCTACTGCATGAAAAGCAAAAAGAAGCCACCAAACAATAGAACAAGAAACTCATCATATTTTTATCATTCATAGTATTCTTTTTTTTAGTTAATTAATTATTTACCTGCGTAATAGAACGAAACCACTTATACTCCCCCTCTACTCCTTCTCTCCATACTTTCAATTGATATGGCTTGGTTACAAAATATTTGTTTAAAGTAGGATTGTAAATTCTTACAGCAAAATTGTATGTTCCTTCACCACCATATAATACTATAACAGTCGCATACCAATTAGAATTAAATATTTCCTTCATAGCCCCATCGGCAGGTACAGGTCTATCTATCCAAAATCCATACTCATTCCCTTGATAGGCACCTCTCGGTATGACTATCGGATATTCAGAATCATAATTTACTATTGATATGTATGTATTAGACAAAGGACATTTATCACTCTCCCCAATACATAATAATTCACTTAAAGGTAGTGTTTTTTCGTAATGAGAGGTTGAATACCAGTTAGTTACCACATTATCCACGACTTCATATTGTGATTTACTTTCAGAATCATCATCCGAACAACTGCTTATTAATCCTAACATTCCAATGAATATGATTAATTTATATAACGATTTATTCATCATAATATTCCATTTTGTTTCTATTCATTTATGAAGCAAAATGGGGATGCCCTCACTAACACCTTACCGAGAAGCATCCCCTTTAACTTAAGAGAAAATTTATTTCACAAGAGATTTAGTCTTACTAATATAAGTTTTCTACCTCCGGCTTATTATAAATAACAGAGCCAAAAGTTCCTATTGAGCGTTTCACAGACACAGATGGTAATCTTTGAATTCCATCCATTTGTGGACGTTCCATTTTCATCTTTCCACTGCGAACTTTAGCTTTGCCTGTATTGGGTTCCACTCCTTGAATATCACACAAAGCATACCATAACGGTAAATTGAAATCGAAGTTATCCCAATCTCCAAAAGCATACGGAAACGCATTATCAATATCATCCGTATAGTCTGCATTTTGATTATTCAACATTACATCTGGCTCAATTCCATCAGCATAATCCCCCCAATCCTTTGCATTGAACGAACGGAAAGTAATCGGAGCAAATTCGTAATAAGAGTTACCATATTTATACTCTTGTACCTCCATACCTACATTTTTTCCTTCAGTACGACTACCAAATAGTTTTACAGGGAAATCAATTCCTCTTAATCCACTAATTACCAATTCACTGGAAGAAGCTGTCTCTTCCGAACAGATAATCCGTATGGAATTCAAACCTAAATCATCTCCATCACCAAACCGAATATATTCATCTGCACCAGAACTACGTTGCATCCTCATGAAAACATCAGAACGATGTGAAGAACCTGCAATAGAAGCTGATAAATAGCGTGACAATTCAACCGCACCTCCGTAATTATAACGTAAATCCAAGATTAAATCGGTAATACCTTCCGTTTTGAACTGCTGTATCATATATTTTAACTCTTCCGCATAATTCAAATCAAAACCTTGATAAACAAGGTAAGCCACATTCAAATTACCTTCTTTTTCTTTTATAAACATAGAATAAAGTACCGGATTGTTATTATAAGTACCTGTCGTCAAAATAACACTTCCATCTACTAATTCATATTTTTGCAAATCTTCATTAGGCACATAGCGTCTATATCCAATATTGAATGACTCCCCTCCACTTGCATAATATAATGCATTCATGTATTGCTGATAGTTGTTTTTATTCAAGGTTACCCCATTCACAGCAACAATTACATCACCGCGTCTTAATCCTGCTTTTGCTGCAGGAGAATCAACAAATACATATCCAATAGACAAGCCGATTGTCGTTCTATCTGCCATATAGGAAGAGAAAAATGTTCCTAATCCTGTTCCTACCATGCTTGTAGCACGAGTTGTGGCACGAGTATCGCTAGAACCTACTTTTTCAATATATGAATAAATATAACGTTGACCGGCATTCACAGAATATGCACGGGAAATTCCTCCATCTTCTGTATTTGTTTTCATCTTCAAAAGGTAGGTAGATAAAAAGTTATCATACGAAACATTTTTGCAATCAACTTCCAGTGTATTATACTCATCCTTGAATAGATAATGTTCCTTCAAATAGTTATGCATAAATTCATTTAAAGCAATATCCGCAGAAGATACGTCACCAGATCCTGATTGTGTTATAGTACATACAACTTCAGGTGTTTTATATCCCTCAACTTGCACAAGCACTGTTAATATACGATTCTGTCCGGCTTCATTTTTATCAACCTTTACCCTGAATCCTCCTTTACCGGCAGTAGAACTACCACTGGTATTAGTAATAGCCGCCCAGTCCGATCCTGTAGAGTATTGTAAAGAAGGAGTCCATTTTCCTGAAGCGGTAAATGAGATTTCAACAGTCTCCCCATAAAGTGAAACAGTCTTTTCCGTTTCACTGCTAATTGCAGTGATTCCATTATCCGTACCGCCAACTTCTCCTCCGTCATCACTATCCGAACAATTACTGAAAGCAATCAGACACAAAGCAAGCAATACTACACTATAAAAGCTATTAAATAAGTTTTTCATCTATTATTTTATTAAATTAGAAATTAAAATTATTGCGTCGGAGCATCTACTACAGTTTTAGAAACCTCGTAAAAACGTCCTTCTTCATCTATCCAGGTAACATTGATATTAGTTGGCAATGTTCCATAAGTACTTCCCGAATAAGTTGTTGTTTGTTTTACACCATTTTGCATCACATACCTGATTTGTTCATCATACATACCAGTCAGGTAATCTGCCGGCCCTGCAAATACATAAAAGACTTTGCAGGCAGACTTCGGTTTCACAGTATAAGAAACGGTGTAGAATTTGTCTTTTTCTATCTTGTCAATTGTTACTTCCGGAACACTGGCATTCCACAAATCGGCGTCCCTTTCTTTTCGCACATAAGTCGGCTTTGCACTTGTATATTCCTTCTTTGTCACAGTCGAAGAAGGATTACCATCAGCATCAACTGCTATCATAAACAGTACATATTCTGAATTAAATGCAATATCCTCAATCACCAGTTGATGATTCTTCAGTTCAGCAGCAACAATTTCAGTAACATTATCATTCATAATTAATGCTTGCTTTACTGTTTCTTCATTTCCCCAATACGGATAGCTTTTGAAATCACTCAATTTCATGTGGACATAACGGAATTTCACCGGATTTCCGGTCGGAGTCAGCGTTAAAGTCGCAGACACGGTTCCTGCCTCTATTGCCACATCCACCGAAATAGAAGAATTATAAGATATTTCCTTGGAATCAGCCTGTACTTTGACTAACGCCCCGAGTTGTCCTTTGTCATTTAATGCTACTGCAATAAAAAAGCCTTTTGTTCCCGGTTCTAAAGAAGCTCTTTCAAAGTTTTTTGCCTCTTTAGAAGAATCACCATTTTTAATAAGATAGGAAATAACCTCTTTGTCAGTGCTATAATTTGCCAAAGTCTGTTCTTTCATATAAGAATAATAGAACTTATAACAGTCAGTTCCGGGAGTAATGGTCGCACTTACACTTGAAACTGTAGTAACAACACCACTAATATTTATGGTCGCTGTTCCGTCATACGTCAACGCAGGAACGGGAATCTCCACCGCTACCAGCTCTTCTGTTCTATACCCCTTTTCTTCTTTATAAGGAATAGCCCAAAGTACGTATGTTGTTCCCGGTATTACTTTCGGAAGAAAATCTAGCACTTTTCCCTCCAATGGCCCATTATAATCCGAATACTGTTTAGTTCCGCCACCATAAGCCAAATCGTCAATAACCCCTTCTGGTGAATAATTAGACTTATCTAAAATCCCTGTATAAAAAACGTCACAGCCCTTTCTAATTGCAGAAACCGTTGCACCTTCAAACGTAATATTCGAAATCTTTAGTTCTACAGTCGGAGCTATCTTAATCACAGTAGCAATCACATCGTCAGGCAAACATACACTACCTGCCTCAAATGGGGGCACTGCCCAAATCATATATGTCTTTCCGGCTTCGGGATCCTTACCTATCAGTTCAGCCAATGGTATTTTATCAAGAGCCTCTGTCTTCATATACATACGGGCAGTATATCCGTTCACTAATTCAGCCACACTCTCTGCACTATATTCATTGATTTCCAATACTCCCAAATAATACATTTCTATGCCATTCGTCAAAGTAGTAGAAACTGTCTGCCCCACAATAGATATAACTATAGGAGCATCCCCTATGATTACGGGAATCTCTGCGATAATACTCTGTCCGTTAGATGCAACAGCCATTATAGCTACTTTGCCACTCGTCTCCGCATACTGATTTTCTGCCACAGGAGCAGTAATAGTCAATCCTTTTCCTGTCAGGGAAGCTTTCCAACCATCAGGTTTTGTTACGGTATATTTCGAAATTCCACTCATTTCAACTGAAATCAATTTCTCCTCACCATTCGTAAAGTATTGCTTTCCGGACAATATATCACATTTCAGTTCCTTAGATTTCGACAACTTTAATATTGTGCCATCTTTCAGAGTAAAATACGCATAATCATCATCCTGACTAACTCCACTAAAAAGAGAGGTATCTCCCGTTCCTTCTCCGGACGCGTAAACACCGGTAGGTTCCCAAGTCTTTCCACCGTCCGTAGAAATCTCCCATTCTTTCGTATTCGTATTAATGCGAATCTTAGGAGCGGCAGCCGTTACAGGCATCATTTTTCCTTCTCCATCTTTCAAGAATGTCTTTTTACCGTCTATACTAGTTATTCCCCAATAATAGATACCATCCTCTTCGTTCTTTATCACGGTTATTTGCGGAGCATCCTCCCCATTTTCACCATTACGAATAATTACTTCTGTCTTATCTGAAAACTTAATTGTATAACTTCCGTCTTCATTCTCCAATACAGAAGCGATTGATTTATTTTGAGATAAAGCATCTGTCAGTGTCTTCAATGTGGAAATATCCGTCTGTACACTTTGTAACGAAGCTTCCAACTTATCCATGCGGTCTTCCAGACCGGAAATTGAGTTTTTTAAATCATCGTCATTATAGCATGACGACAACATTACCACACATACTGCCAGGAAACATACATATTTCCCCATACTACATAAAAAATATTTTCTTCTCATATCCATGATAATTTAGATGATTAGAGAAAACCGCACGACAGACTTTCACGCTATCGTGCGGAATAATTGTGCCAATACTATTTATTTGGCGTGAGGATGTTTACCCAGTTTTTTCAAATCAAGATAAATAGTACTTCCGCTCATCATCGCACCAGGAGTACTCTTATCCACTTTCTCCTTAATAATCGTATTTGCAGGAATCCGTCTATCTTTCTTTATAACTTGTGGTTTTGCTGTTCCTATCATACCCTTTACTGATTTCGGAGCATCCGGAAACAATACAGAAGGATCAGTAATAATACCTTTATCTTTATCATAGAATACAGTATAAAGGTCGCCAATAACTTCATTGCCATCACTATCTGCCCCAATTGGTACACATAAAGCAACTAAACGTTTGGCTTCACTTGTCTTATCGTATGATTGAGTCGTTGAATTTACTGTTGTCAAGCCATAATCCAAACAATGTTCCTTCCATACATCCATACACTCCTGATAGGTATAATCACCACTTGCAGAATACGCATCTTCAAGAATTGTATGATAAACTTTAGCCACATCCTTTATAATAGAAAACTGGACAGTGAAATTATTCATTTCACTCATATATGCACGTAATTCCATAGTTGGATTCGGGCCTGCCACAATTGCTTCGGTAGTAGCTTTTACAATCTTCACATCCGTCAATACGCCATTCCAGTCTTCAGCCATATATGCAAATATATATTCGGTAGCCGGCTCCAATCCTGTCCAAGTAAAGCTTTCCACTCCTCCTGTTGCATCAGCAGGCCATACATTAGAGTCTTCAGACAGTAAATAATTGATTAATTCCGCTTTATTAGCATCTTCCAGTAAATCCGGTGTCATAATATACTGATGATAGAATACGGCTGTCTTCTGATTATATGAATAATTCAGTTTCAGACTTGTACGTCCCGGATCAGTGATCGTTATATCAATATCAGCTTCAGATGCATCCGGAGTATCAGTAATACGCGCTTTGGTAGAAAATGAAGCATGCTTTACCTCTTTGGATAACTGACCATACTCATTACGCCCAATGTAAGCTACTACATAAGGAGCATCAGGAAGCAAATCAAATTGAAATTCTGTACCTTTATAGGAACCTTCCTGAGCGAAATTCGTATTTCTCACACCCCATCCCTCCTGGTCTAAAGTTCGCGCTAAAGTGGTCATGGTTGCTTCATCTGCATTTTCATAAGGAGCCCATTCCGAAGCTTTAAATATACGATAAAACATGGCGACGCAATTTTTTTCCATTTCAACATTCAGATTAACCATGGAAGCACCAATCCTACTAATTTGTAGATTACATTCCGGTAATTCTGCATTCGGGTCTATTTCTTTCAAATGAAAGTCCTGACGGACATATTCACCCGGAGTCTTATTCTCATCCAGCCCGATGCTGGTAGCGGTTATCATCCTTTTCGCATCTGCCGTATAACCGAAGTCTACCATATAATACAAATCCTCTTGAGGAACCTGTGCATCTTCCGCTTTTTGAATCCAGTGTCTCATAAAATCTATATACATCGACTTTCCATACGTATTTATAAATGCATCAATAGGTTCTGAATCTCCACAAAACTGATAGAAATACTTACTGTCCGTATTAGGGAGGTATTGAATACCAACGGCACGATAACTTGTTGTGACATCGATATCCACACGAGGAGTGCCTATTACACTTTGAACCGGAGTCTTCAAATAACAGATTTTCATATCTGCAGGATTCTGTCCGCCTTCATCATTACAACCGACAGTTATAATCAGATATTCTGCTCCGGGTACGATTTCCGATTGGGAATATTTCGAATTAGCCCAGTCAAATTCTGCATTCGGATAACTGTCTCCCAATGTAGATCTACTAAACGTATATGCACCTGCACCTTCGGAATTATAGATAGCCTCCATTATCAAATCTTCCACCTCTTCCTCTGTTGCTTGTACTCCTGTCCCTACACTTTCGAATAAGTAATTGTACATACGACATAAAGGATATACATCCAACCGATAAGATTGGACTTTAGAACCCGGAGTACACTCAAATACAAAATTATGTTCAGTGTTACTGGTAACTTTTATACCTACTCCGCGTTCGCCACCGTCCACTTCATTCTCAACCCATCTTATTGGTGTCGGATTTGGAGGAAGCGGAACATCCGGATTCACTGGTACATCAGGTTCTACACCCGGTTCATCACTATCCGAACACGAAAGGACCATAGGACTTACCACAAAGATAAATCCCAACATGAGTAATAAACTAAATAAATTCTTCTTCATAATTAAAAGTGATAAATGTGATTAATCATTTACATATTCATAATCGGCATCGCCATCAATAGCCTTGCAGATAGCCAAATTATTTACATATCCGTTTTCATCGGTAACCAATGCATAAAAAGAAAGATTCTCCGCATTCCATCCTTCTTCCATTATAACAGTATAACTCCTGCTTGACTCCTTTCCGGCCGCTATATGTCCCAATTTATCGCCATCAACGGTAGCAGACAGTAATTTACGTACCACATGGTTATGTGTGTAATCACGATAAACTCCCCCGTCATTTTGTTGATATTTCAATCCGTTTTCTACCGCATATAAAATCAAACGATATTCAGCACTCTTTTCCGATTTAACGCTTACCGTCACATCAGCCTGTCCGTTATATTGTGACTGGATGGCCACTCCGCAAGACGCGGGATACTCCTCCAAAGACTTATTAAATACAGCTCGCATGACACTATAATTTTCAGACAACCCCATTGCCTCACGCATATCAACCACACATGAAGGATAACCGGAGATAGAAAACTTTCTGGAAAGGATCGAAGACTGTTCGATTGTCATCGGATCAGCACTTGTTCCATCGACATGAAATGACATCAGATAAATAACTCCCTCATAACTCGAACTTATCAGATAGTTCAGGCGAGTCATTCCTGCCGGACACATGGCACACCACGTCCCAGTAAACTCCATTGCACAAATGCGTCTTACAAACTTAGAAGGTTCACCCGGTGCAGCACTCGCAACAACCGTTACCAACTTGGATACATAGTTACCATAAGATGCTTCAAAAGCATAGGTTCCGGCTTTAGAAGTAGAAAATGTACTTCCATCCAAAGTTTGTCCGTCCATCACGGAACGGATGATTGCATCAGCAGTTACATCCATTCCCGCATGCATTACCGTAAAGGTTATAATATCCTTTCCATCAGCAGTCAACGTATTTTTATTGACGCTCAAAATCACTTCTGTCTGCTCCGAATCATCGGAATTGCCAGAACAGGAAATCCAGAAGATTCCTACACAGCATATACAGACCAGCAATATTATTTTATAGACATTTATACACATAACTCGTCTTTATTCGTTATACAAGTAATCTGCCGATTCTCCAAGTTTGCACTCATTTACGTTGTTACACGTATAAGTTTTTCCCCCATCCAGCGTTGTCAACATCGACACAATCACACGCATATTATCCGCATTCCATCCCGATTCCAACTGACAAGATCGTTGCATGGTAGATTCTATTCCCGCATTTACTTCTCCATTGAAACGGTCACCATTCAACGATGTGGACACCACTGCACGTACTACATTATTATGAGTATAATCATTTCCTCCATTCGTTTGAAAGTATTTGATACCATCCTCTACCAGATAAATCAAACAACGATAGGTATTTGTTACGTTGGAAGTTAATTTGGCAGTAATCGTCACCGTACGGTCAGAAGCATTATATACAGATTCAATCGCTACCCCGCAAGAAGCCGGATAGTTACTTAGTTCTTTTTGAAGCTCCTCTTCAATCTGGCTCTTGATACTGATCATTTCTTTAGTACCTTTACGCAGATTGTAAAAGAGACGAGGCAGTCCGGAGAAATTGCCGAGAATATTAGTCCGGTAATTATTGGTAGCTGCCGTACTCATGGGATCCGTCATTCCCCCGAAATCCATGTGGAAAGAAGCTACCGCCAGTCGTCCCGGTTGTTCATTCTGAATTGCTTTCAATGTAGTGCTAAGTGCCGGACAAGCCTGACACCCGACAGAAGTAAACTGCATCCCCAGTAATTTATGATAATAGCTGGTTCCTCCTGATACGGGAGTAACCTGAACGGTCACTTCATTTTCACTAACCATTGCTTTTCCCTCATAATAACGGGCTTTAAAAACATACGTACCCGGCACTGAAGTGCTGAAAGCACGAACGCCATAATCCAGATTTTCTTCTCCCGACTCCTTTACCAGAATCAGATTCATCGTGCTTTCTTCGCTTACATCTTGTGTGCCCAGTTTGACCGTAAAGGTCACTTTTTCTACCCCATCTGCCTGTATAGCCGTCTTATCGGCTGTAATCCGCAAAATGCCGTCATCCGTCCCTCCATTCTCCGTTTCGTCCGAACTACCGGAACAGGATGACAGCATTGCTAAACAAAGGATCATTACAATTGGTAGAATTGTCGAGTATAATTTCTTCATAAGCCTCAATCATTATAGAGATAGTCTATGCTACCGTTGATAGAACATTCGGTTATATTATCCACCATATATGCGTCATCTACTTTACGTAATGCATAAACCACTACACGCGATGTGGCAGGATTCAGGTTCTTTGCATTAGAAATGCTGAAAGTAGCGGCAGTGTGCTCCTGATTTGCATCCACAGTAAACCGTCCGTCAGTTGACATCGACAGATAATTGTTGGAAATAGCTTTTACCGTATAATCGTATGAGTTCTCATTTCCTCCGGATGCTGTCAAGCCATCAGTCACCAAGACATAAACCAGGTCATATTCTCCTCCCTCGCTCGACTTCAATGCAGCATTTACTGTAATTTCGCCAGTAGAAGAATTATAGGATGTATTTACCTTGATTCCGCATGTAGCCGGATATTTTCTAATTTGGCTTTGTAATGTCTGTTTGATAGCACTCACATTCCTGTCTATTGACATCACTTTTAAATCATAAATACAGGTAGGAAAGCCGGATGCTCCAAAACGGCTCATGATTGTGCTTGTCTGTGACAAATGGAAGGGATCAGTCGCTGAACTGCTGGAAGAATGAAAAGCCATTTTCACCATACGACCCGGCATCAGTTCTTCCACCTTCTTTAATGCCGAAGTCATGGCCGGACAATAGGTACACCAAGTCCCGGTCATTTTAAATACACCCACCTTGCGATAGAAAAGTTCATAATTCTTACGATTCTGTGCGGTTACGGAAACTTCATCCGACTCCCAGTCCAGATAATATGCTTTAAATTTATGAGTCCCGTTTTCTACTGACACGAACGTATTGGTCCGTCTCTCCAGATAATCACCGGTAGTAACATCTTCAAAATATACATTCTTCATATATTCAGGTGTCGTCAGTACTTTCCCTTTGGCATCGGTCACCGTAAAAGTCGCCATATCTGTCCCGTTAGCTTCAATCTTGGCTTTATCCACAGTCAAAGTAATAGGTCCTGTCACTTCGCCGTTGTCCGGCTCTTTACCATTGTCGTCTGAATTGCCGCTGCACGCTGTAAAACATCCGCACAAGCATATCAGACTTGACATAAAAAACATTGTAAATTTTCTCATATTCTATATTCTAATTAATAAATGTTTCGATGAACTCAAAATGAAGTAGTTATAGTCAGGTTGGCACCTGTATATTTAGGAATCGTCCGGCAAACTCCACCAGAGCAGACGTACCCTTCCTTGTTACGACCATAACTCAAGGCTATACGCGTACGTGACTTGGCATAACTGGCTCCCACATTGTAATAATGGATTTTATCCTTGCCGTGATTATACATATCACTTCCATAAATGCTCCATGCCGGAGCAAAATTTATCTCCAACAAAGCTGCCATCCAGTCCTTCTGATCTTCTTTTGTAGTTAGATATTGCAACTCCATGCGAGTTGAAAAAGAAGGCGTGAACTTATATTGCAAATCTGCTACAAAAATATTCGACAGATTAGTCGTTTTATTCGCTCCGTACGAAGGGCTATATTCTTGCATGGAATAAAGCAAGTTCATTTTGAATGACTTTGTCCATTGCTTTTCCACATCAACACTAAAGTCACGAAATGCCAAGTTACCTATCTGGGCTGTTCCTTCTTTTTCTAAAGCATAATAGGTAGAAAAGTTAGCATGTAATTTCAAACCGCGTTTACCTCCAATGACCGTTCCTCTTTTGAAATGATAAAAGACATCCAATTGTCCGCCCATCTCACCGCTAACTGCATTTGTCACATCTCCTATTTGTGGAGTATGAGGATGCAAGTTGGTCAACATATAGGTATATTGCGTACTCATAGCCGGGACATAATTCAACAGATTCGAAGTCGAACCATTACCGGCAATAATCTCACTGTTCATCCATTCCAATCGGCGCCCGGTCAGATTTATTCCCAACCCGTTACCGCTATATCCTAGTTCCAACAGTTGCGCATTGGCACGTTTCCTCGCATAAAGTTTGTCATCATGAATGAAATTATAATATTTATTGCCACCATCCACATATTCACCTTTCGCTGTAAATCCGGAGCGTTCAAAATTTACCCGTCCCGAGAAGCCATTCGAATAAGGTTTTCCCCCTTCTTCTTCGAGGTCGATATTGATTTTCTCATACCGGTTCAATGCCCCTCCTTCGATACTCAAGGACGTGTTTTGCCAACTAAGCATTTCAGACAAGGAGAAACTTACATCTATGCCACGTACTTGTGTATCGGAAAAGTCCATACCAAAACGTGGAGTACCCCAAATGGCTTTTAACCCTACAATATTTTTGTAATTGTAGGTAAATCGTGCTCCCATCACTGCATTATTTAGTCCCAGCATACGGTCCTCCCAGCTACGGAATAGTAGTCCACTCCCGAACTGCTCATAAAACGTACCCGCTGTTACGGAAAAATCCTTATCAGCCCAGGATACATAATAATTGGTCAGCTTTGCTTTCTCCAATTCTGCCGGGTATCCCACCAGTACCGGTTCATAGGCTTCCAACTGTACACCTACGGCAAACTTACCCTGATAGTAATCCAGTTTCAGATAATTGTTCGAGCCGAAATGATCTTCCGGAGATTCTGCTTTTGTTTTACTGTCATCCTTGTAGTAAATCGTATTCGTTTCAAAGCTCCCTGTCAGATAACCTTTCTTGTTATCTTCCTGCGCATAGGTCAATGTTGATGTTAACGCTAACAAAGCCAACACCTGAACTCTTATTCTAGTCATGTCATTGCGTTTATCTATGAATAATAACAGTTTCTATTTCTGTAGTTTTTTTATTGCTTTCAGTAGTTCCAGCTCACTTCCCGGCGCATATCCGGTATGTGAATAGACAATTTTCCCGTCAGCATCCACCACATATACCTGTGGAGTCAGGCTTACATTCATAGCTCGCATAAATTCCTGATTTTTATCATACAGCATGATAAAATCATCCCATCCATGTCCCTCTGCCAATGCACGCGCTTTAGCTGTAGAACGGCTGTCATCTGTCGAAACAGCTACTACACGGAATTTGGCTTCTTCCAACCAATCGGGCAATTGTTCATTTATGGCGTCCAATTCACGAATACAAGGTTTACAGGTTGTTGCCCAAAAAGAAATAATCATAGGTGTTTTGTGATTAACCAGGGAAGCTGTGTTGACCTGTGCTCCCTTAGTATCTTCCACCTTAACTGATGGTATTTGTGCCATAGTGCAGGTTAACAAAGCAAACAACAGCGTAATGCAGACAATTAGTGCTCTCATAAGTTCTTTTTATTTGTTATGTTAATAATCTTGTTTTTATCTGATGTGTTCCATTTTACAGCCAAATAGCCTGAATTTCTGTATTTGTATCAGTCCGTCCTTATACATATCACCAATTAGATTGGCATTCTCGAAAGTGACAGTTTTAGTTTCAACATCATATTCTCCACGATATACGTCAGAAGTACTTCCGTCTAATGCCAGTCTCCTGAAACGAATGGTATACGGACCATAAGAAGCGACATCTTCACCCGGTACAATAGATAAATAGGTTTTCTGCGCCACCGAATCATATTCATAATGCAAACGCCAGCTAAATTCCCACTCAATGTCATTATCCGGATCAAATCCATTCTTATTCGAGCAAACCAGATAATGCTCGTATGCCTCCGTACCTTCTTCCGCGGTATTCACTTTTACGGAGAATCCCACTTGTACATTAGAAGCATTGGTAGCAGAAGCTGTTCCGGTAAATATCCAGGTTCCCGAAAGTGTTTCATAAAAACTGGAATCATTATCTTTGATAATCACCGTCAGACGATTGTTTGTACCAATGGATGCCCCTTTCACATCGGCAATTTCAATATCAAAAGAGCGGTCGTCATTGACAACCTTGTCGTCAACAGTTTTAAACTCAAAGTTTATAGCTTCCTGACCGGCAGGAATAAGCAGCGTCTTTGTGGTGACGATATAGTTTTCATCCTCTTTGGCGGTATGATCTTTTAATTCGAACGTCACGCGGATAGTTCCGGTATGTTCTCCTGTCACTACGACAGGCACAGTGCATAAACCGGCAGACTCTTTCACTGTCATTACTGTTTCCTGCAAACTTACCGTAGCCGCTCCGGAATTGAACTGTTCCTCATCGTCCGAACAGGCGGTGATCAGAACGGCACATAGAAGAAGGGTGTATATTTTCAGATAGTTCATTTTACTCAAGTGTTTGATAATTTACGTTATTCATTGATTAATATCCCGGATTTTGCTGACCTGCCAGTTGAGGGTTGGCATCCATTTCTGTTTTAGGAATCGGCCAGAGCATCCGCTGGTCATCCACAGGTTTATCCAGTCCGTCAGTACTTGCCTGTCCCGGAAAAAGCACCAGTCCTTTGCTTTGCGGTTTTCCACGTTTTACACCTTTTCCCCAACGTTTCAGGTCCATCAGCCGGTAACCTTCACCCACAAGCTCACGTGCCCGTTCGTTCATGATTTCATTTAATAAAGCTTCCTGATCGTAGGTTGCATCAGTCCATCCCTCAATTCGCGCTTCTTTTAATGCATTCAAAGCGTCATTACCCTTTTTCACAGCGGCTGCGGTTCCAATCTTTGCATTAGCTTCCGTGGCAATCAAATACATTTCAGCAATACGGAATGGTTTAGGCTGATTCAAATAGCGTGTTTCGCTTCCTAATGCATTGTAATATTCATTACCCGGATATTTATTAAAGAAATAGATATCTGCCGCATTACCTGACGATACGGTTAAGTGGTATTTCCCGAAATAAGTCTTTAGCCGGATATCTTTTTCATTGTATAGGTCAATCAGTGTTTGTGTAGGAATATAATCCTTTTTTGTAGTCGGATAACCGATAAAAATAGTCCCCAGAGGTACACCGGCATCATCAGCGCTAGTCATGGCAACCTGCCAGATGGTTTCCGTTCCCTTGTCATTCTTCCATACGCTCTCAAAGTCTGTTGCTGTGTTCGATAATGGATATCTGTTCGAATTAACCAGATCACCTGCATATTTGGCTGCATTTTCATAGTCATCCATTTGCAGGGCAACACGCGCTTTCAAGGCAGTCACTACATCTACTGTAATATAATTTCCACAGTTTTTGGGAGCCGTGTTGACCGTCACGTATGCACCATTGATATATCTGTCATAGTCAGCAATGCCATTCTTGGCTGTCTCTATACGCGTTTCAGCCTCTTCGAGGTCTTCCAATATCTGTTTGTAAGTATCTTCCAGCGAAGATCGTCCCGGATATTGGATAGCAGGAAGTTTAGGTTCATATTTCACCTGAAGCGGCAATCCTGGAGTACTTGCTGCGGTAGCCACATCATAATCGCGGCAAAATAAGGTAGCCAGATAAAAGTAACAGTATGCTCTCGTAAAATACGCTTCCCCCTCATATACATTAATCTGTTGCCTCTGGGTTTCAGTCAATTCGATTCCCGGGTTCTCATCAATCTTACCTACCCCGTCAATAAAGAAATTGACACGTCCGATAGCAGCATAGTAGTTCGACCAGATTGTTTCTACGGTAGAGTTTGTACTCTCGAAAGTCCAACGGTGCAACTCACCATATTTATTAGAGAAATCCGCCACTGCATTAAAGGCATCTGCCTGAACTTCCGGAGCTAATACATAACTTCCTCCTGTCAGTCCTAAATATACAGAATAGATACCGGTACGCGCTTCTTCAAAACCGACTATAGTTGTTAACGCTTCCTCTGTAGGAACAGCATCGTACGGCATTTTATCCATATCACAGGAAGTCATTCCTAGTGTCAGTATAGTCAATGCTATTATAGATATTTTCTTCATATTCACCATTCTTTATGTTTTTAGAAAGTTAGTTCGACTCCGAAAGAATATTGCTTGGTATTGGGATAGTTCCCCAACTGGATATTACTGTCTACTTCCGGATCATATCCTTTATATTTAGTCACTGTGAGTAAGTTACGTCCTACAAAGTAGATTCTGGCGTTACTGATTACTCCTGTTTTCTGAATCACTTTGGCCGGAAGGGTGTACCCGACAGTCAGGTTTTTCATGCGCATAAATGAAGCGTTTTCCAGCAAATGCGTATCAAACTGCATCGGGGAGTCGGGAGTAGCAATTCTAGTTATATCTCCCGGTTTCTGCCACATGGTAAGCATTTCTACAGTTTGATTGTCCGAGCCTGCAAAAGTGGGGTTCTCTGTAAAAAAGCGTTCATTATTCAACATATACTGGCCGAGCATAAAAGAGAAGTCGGCACTGACGGAAATTCCTTTCCATCCGAACTGGGTACCAAAACCTCCGGACCATGGAGCATAACGTTGCTTGCCGACAAAAACGGCATCTTCTTCCGAATAGCTTTTTGTCAGATTTCCATTTTTATCATACCATGTATTATATCCGTCACGCGGATCGACCCCTGCCCATCTTACATAGTAGTATTCTCCCCAAGGTTTACCGACTTTCATCTTCAAACCGGTATCAGGCAAAGTATATTCATCCAATCCGTTAAATAGTTTAGTTATCTCATTCTTATTATAATTCAGGTTTCCTGAAACACTCCATGAAAAATCTCTCGTTTTCAGAATATCCACTCCCAGAGTAATATCGAAACCGCGATTGCGCATACTTGCCACATTTTCTACGCTACTGCCATGTCCGGTAGTGTATGACAATGGATACCCCATCAACATATCGTCCGTCTGGCGGTTATAAAATTCCAATTCTACAGAAAAGCGGTCAAACACTCTTGTACTGATGCCTACATTCAGTGTTTTCATGCTTTCCCATGTCAGGTTATCATTTCCGACGGTAGAAGGAGCAATACCCGGTTGTCCGTTATACAGCAAACCGGAACCGACCAATGCCAACGCATTATAGGCACTGATACCGGAATTACCTGTTGTTCCATAGCTCACCTTCAACTGCAAACTGTTCAACCATGAAACGTTCTGCAGGAAATTCTCTTTTCTCATATCCCACATGGCTCCCAAAGAATAGAAGTTCGCCCACTGGTTATTTTTGGCAAACAAGGAAGACCCGTCCCGTCGTGCTGCCAGATCGACATAGTAACGATCAGCAAAACTGTAGCTGATTGTGCCGAAATAAGAATTGAAAACCTTGTCATACATCGAATGTATCGGCACTTCTGACTCTGCTCCAGCTGCCATCAGCATCATTCGTGAGTCTACCATCTTTTTAGAAGTTGCCGAGAAATTTTCATTCTTTGTGATAATGGACTCCTGTCCTGCCAACACGGTGAAAAGATGCTTGTCTGATAGACTGAATTTATATTCCGCCGTATTGGTGAAAGTAAATGAATAATAACGTTCAAAAGACTCGGACGCCACTCCTGCCCCTTCAAAGGGGCCTTCCGGATAGGCTTTATGGGAGTTACGATAATCAAAGGCATCTACCGCCTGTGAGGTACGGATATTCAATCCTTTTATTGGGTTTATATTAAAGAAGGTATTGCCATTGATACGTACCGTACTCCGGTCATTGGGTTGAAGTTCTGCCAAGTAATACGGATTATAATATCCCATATCGTCAAAATAGTCCAATCGTTTCCCATAACCTGTAAAGTTGCCTTCTTCGTCTGTCAATATCTCGTTTATTGTTTGGTCAGGACGATAAATACGGGCAGCATACGCTTTATTATAAACGCTGTTAGCTTCCGTTCCGAAAGTTGTCGTGTTATATTTCTGATAGGAAAGGTTCACGTTAATCCCGGCTTTCAGCCAGTCGGTTACCTTTACTTCCACATTACTGCGCAAAGTCTCACGGCGCAATGAGGAATCGTCCATGATTCCCTCTGTATCATAATGTCCAAATGAAATGTAGTAGTTGATACCTTCGGAACCGCCAACCACATTTACATCGTATTGTTGGGTAGGAGCTGCATCTCCGAAGAAGACATCCGCCCAGTCTGTAGATATACCATTATCTATATAGAACTTCTTCCGTTTTTGAAATGTAGTGTCGTATGCTTTTCCCGGATCTAGCATTTCCTGCAGGTTAAGCCATTGTTCAGTGTTCATCATCTCTATATTATCTCCTGTCATTTTCGACCAGCCATATTGTGCATTGATACTAACACGGGCCTTCTGTCCCATTTTTCCTTTCTTGCTAGTCATTATCACGACTCCGTTAGCAGCACGGGAGCCATATATAGCTGTTGAAGAGGCATCTTTCAATACGGTCATGCTTTCGATGTCGTTCGGATTTAATGCTGTAAATGCTCCGGATGATATAGGTGAACCGTCGAGAATAAAAAGAGGTTCTGTATTTGAATTGATCGAACTGACTCCACGCAATCGCATTACAACACTCCCGCTCGGTTCTCCACTAGGGGTAAACACTTGTAAACCGGCAACTTGACCTTGTAATGCATCTCCGGCATTAGCCACCGGTCTGTTGGCTATCTTACTATTATTTACCGTTGTTACCGAGCCGACTACTGACCCTAGTTTCTTTGCTGATCCATAGCCTACCACAACAACTTCATCCATCAGCTGTGTGTCAGACTTTAAGATAACTCTAACAGTCGGCTGAACAGGAACCGACTCAGTTTTCATACCTATATATGATATTTGCAATATTTTTGCTGAATTCGGCACATTCAATAATGTGAAATGCCCGTCTATGTCTGTTATTGTACCTAAGTTAGTGCCTTTTACGACAATTGAAGCCCCTACAACAGGTTGTTTGTCATCATCGGAAATCACTGTCCCCGTGACTTTCTGCGTTTGAGCTGTTATCAGCCCGATACCTATAAAAAGGTATCCAAATAGCAGCGCTAATTTCTTCTTCATAAATCTCTTTTTAAGTTATTAAATAGCCCTAAAACAATTAAACTCACTTTTCACACTTCGATAAGTTCTATCAGAACTTAATAACGATTCATTGCTTTTGTTGTGTTTTTGCATCAAATATGCTATTTATAAAAGAAATGTCGCTTGATTTTACTTTTTCAATCAGACTAGATGACGATTCCATAAAAAAAACATGTCTTTTTGTTGTTTTTTGCAAAAAGAATATATACTTTTGTTCCATTATATGATACCAAAAAGGAATTGTTAATAAATGAAATTAAAAAAAGATAGATAACTCATATTTTAATAACTATATATTTATTTTATTATAAATGGAGTATAAAAAATCACCAAGTTCTGATAGAACTTGGTGATTTTTCTTTTAATGAAGTAATCTATAGCAATTTTTCCTCAATTAACCTCCTATCAAACCTTTCATCAATATTATAATTAAATTTCAAATTGACATTAAACATAAAATAAAATCAGAATTATAAAAGAGTCTCGTTTAAACTATGTTAAATAGCTACTATCTGAAAATTCTTCATATATGACACTCGGTATATTTCTTTATACAGATAAAAACACTCAAACACATAGCGATACAATTTCTTTACATTGAAAATGATTAGATTATTACTCTATTTTAATTTTTTGAGAGATTTACTATAGTTTTATCTCTTGATTTTAAGGAGCTCCTCGTTGCTTTAAAACCAACGAGGTGTTCCTCGGTGTGCAACGGGTCGTTCCTTTAAAAGGAACGACCCGTTGGTTTTAAACCAAAAACCACTTATGTAACCATCTGAAAACCAAATTATTACACAAGCATCCTCTCGTACCTTCCTTTTATAAGAAATTTCTCAACACATGAATGCAAATGCTAATATTAAAAACGGCACTACTCTGATAAATATTTTACAAATAAAATCTAAAAAATAATGGTTACAGTTACTTTCCAAATCAAGCCCTATCTAGCGGCTTACATGTATGTGCGCTATAAAAATCACCTCGACGTACCTCCAGACCGTTTTTCTTCCTCGCTTTCCGCCATCCATCTTCTCGATACCCAGCCTATCTACCACTTCCTCCACCAACTTTCCATCCCACACCCTCCCAATGCCTCATGGCACGAAATAGGAAATATCACCTTTATTCTCCCCCACCCTAGAAACGGAAAAAATCCAAATGTATATAATTATATAGGTCATGACAGTGCACTTATCATTGAAAAAGCAATGGAAGTAGAAATGAAAGCCGAACTTTATGAATTTCTCCTGGAAAATAAATACTGCCACGGCATCATGTTCAAAAAATCAATGGAAACTTTTGTCGCACATTATAATATGGTAGAGTTAGTGGAAGAAGAAAGTTTGATGAGGGCGTTTCAAAGGTGGAGAAAGATGATGAAGGAGGAGAAAAAATAGAGTGACAGTTGGCTGAAAAGATGTTTTTTTTACATTCTCCATCTTTTCGCTTTTATATAGCGTAATTTTTCATATCTTTGTAGTATGACAGACGCAAATAACAAAATGTATTTATTATGAACCAAATAAAAGAAGTCTTTGAAAAGAAAAGCATTAAACAAACGCAACTTGCAGAGAAGATCAGCGAAAGTTTTAGTCGAACTAATGCCTATGTTTGTAACCGCTGTCAAGCCAGCTTAAACAACTCTTCAAAATCGCTAAAATATCGCAGGTAGAACCTCAATGATTGATCTCAAAAAAACAATTGACATGTATCCTAAAGACCTACAATTATGAAGGATTCCAATTTTACATTTTTACAGACTACATATCCTGATCTGTTTACTCTTGGCGAACTTGCTGAGAAACTTATTTCTATTGATCCTAATTCGTCGTTGACCAAATCTCGATTATTTGCAGAAAAGCTTACTGCTTTAATTTGGAGCTTTGAAGAGTTAGACGCAACAGATGAAACGCAGGTATATAAAATCAATAAACTATATAACGAAGAAATAATTCCCGAAATTATAAAAGACTTCTTACACTTAATTCGTAAATCAGGTAATCGTGCTACACATACAGGGAACAGTAGCAAAGAAGAAGCTCTTTTTGTATTAAAGAAGCTCTTCAAACTTTCAACATGGTTTTATGAAACATACGAAAACGTTCAATTATCCGAAATCAATTATAATGAGCCTACTGGCATAAGTACGGATAATGAGATAGATGAGCTAAACAGCAAACTACAATCCTTAGAGGAACAAGTATTGAGCTATAAAGATAAAATTACTGCTCTTAATAACTCCGCCAGTTCCAAACAAGGACGTCGTAAACGTTCTATTTCCGTTGCTAGTCTTATAGACTTAAATGAAGACGAAACGAGAATAATGCTTATTGATCCTGCTTTACGTAAGGCTGGTTGGGAATGTGATACTCATACGCTAAACTTCAGAACGCATCGCACAATGCCAGCGAAGGGTCGCAATATGGCGATAGCAGAGTGGCAATGTGGCAGCATTAGAGCTGATTATGCTCTGTTTATTGGTACGACACTTTATGGAATTGTAGAAGCTAAAAGATTCTCTGCAGATATATCAACCAACCTTCATCAGTCAAAGATATACTCATGTACAATTGAGGAGCAAGATGGGATTGTACTACTTGGCAATTGGAGTGGCAACAAAGTCCCTTTTCTATTTTCTACAAATGGGCGTCAATATCTTGAGCAAATCAAAACAAAAAGCGGGATTTGGTTTGCCGATACGCGTAAACCAACAAAGAAATCAGAACCAATACGAGATTGGTATTCGCCCGAAGGTCTTGAGAAATTATATGAACGAGACATAGATGAAGTTAATCAGAGGTTAATGACAAGCAGCTATGATTATTTAACAGAGTCTTCCGGGTTAAGCCTTTACGATTATCAAATCAATGCAATAAAAGCTATTGAGCAAAAAATCATAAATGGAGGAGACGATAAAAGAGCTCTTCTGGTGATGGCTACTGGTACTGGCAAAACAAGGACAGCCATCGGTCTGGCATATCGTCTTATTAAATCTAATAGATTCAAACGTATATTGTTTCTAACTGATCGTCGTTTACTTGCTGAGCAAGCTTTCGGAGACTTTAAGGATAAGAGAGTAGAAGATTTTAATACATTCACAGAAATATACAAAGTAAGTTCTCTGAAAGATGTATTACCTGATGCAGAAGCTCGTTTACATTTTGCCACAGTTCAAGGTTTAGTCAGGCGTCTATTTTATAACAATGATGAAAACGAAAAATCGCTTTCTATTGACTCTTATGATTGTATTATTGTTGATGAAGCACATCGAGGGTATAATCTTGATCGTGAACTAGACGATGACGATTTAAGTTTTCGTGATCAGGATGACTATGTGAGCCAATATAAACGTGTTATTGAATATTTCGACTCACACATTATTGGTCTTACAGCAACACCAGCTCTACATACAACACAAATCTTTGGTGCACCTGTATTCACATACTCATATAGAGAGGCGGTTATAGACAACCGGTTAGTAGATCACGAGCCCCCGTACCTTATTAAAACAAAGTTGAGCGAGGAGGGGATTGTATGGAAGCAGGGAGAGAGACCTAAAGCCTATGATCCCGAAACCAATTCTATCGAAGAGCTTGCTGAACTGGAAGATGAATTACATATTGAAGTAGAACAATTCAATAAGAGGGTTATTACACCAAATTTCAATAGAACTGTTATTAAAGAACTAGTGCAACATATTGACCCTGAGGGTGAAGGTAAGACATTGATCTTTGCAGTTCGAGACTCTCATGCAGATATGATTGTCGATATGCTATTTGAAGAATATGAGGCAATAGGTTTGGATGTACATAGAGACGCTATCCGTAAGATTACTGGAAATGTCTATGATCCGTTGGAACTTACAAGGTTATTCCGTAATGAAAAGTATCCCAATATTGCCGTAACTGTAGACCTACTAACTACGGGAGTAGATATTCCACAGATTACAAACCTTGTATTTATGCGCAGAGTTAATTCTCGTATTTTGTTTGAACAAATGTTGGGACGAGCTACACGTAAATGCGATGAAATAGGCAAAGAATATTTCCAAATATATGATGCAGTAGGTGTATATGATGCCTTGAAAGGATTCTCTCAGATGCAAACTGTTTCGAATCCGTCTTTTTCATTCAAACAACTTATAGATGAATTTGATCACATCGACAATGACACACGCAAAAAACGCCAGATAGAACAAATTATCGCAAAATTACAACGAAAAAAACGAGATTTAACAGACGATAAACTTGATCAATTTGTACGACTATCAGAAGGAAACACTCCTGAAGATTTTATACATAAACTACGTAAAGAGGATATAACCTCAAGCATTGAACGTATTAGACGAACATCGGAGCTTTGGGATTTCCTCGATGAACGAATATATAGACCAAAAACTCAGCTCCTATCTGAACACGAAGATAGGTTACGTAGAGTTGAACGAGGATATGGTAATGCAAAGAAGCCGGAGGACTATATCGAAAGCTTCAAAGAATATATTTTGAATAATAAAGAAAAGATAGAGGCTTTAAAGATTGTCTGCAACAAACCTAGTGAGCTTGATCGTAAGTCTTTGAAAGAGCTAAAACTTATTCTTGATCAACAGGGCTTTAATGTTGCTACTCTAAACCAGGCTTGGCACGATGCCAAAAACGAAGATATTGCAGCCGACATAATAGCTTATATTCGAACGTTTGCGCTCGATGTAATGCTAGTCACACCTGAACAACGAGTAAAAGGGGCAATACAGAAGGTTAAAGCTATGCAATCTTGGAATGCTATTCAGCTTAAGTGGATAGATCGTTTCGAGAAACAACTCATCGCAGAGACCATACTCACAAAAGAGGATTTAGACAAAGAGCCTTTCAAAAATGACGGTGGCTATATACGAATTAACAAGATTTTTAATGAAAAACTAGATATGGTATTACATACAATCAATGAATACCTATACAGTGCATAAAACAACAGATAATTATGACAGCAGAATCAATCGCACAGAAACTTTGGAATCAGTGTAATGTACTTCGCGATGACGGGGTAACATACCATCAATATCTTAACGAGCTGACGTACATACTTTTTTTGAAACTTTCTGATGTTAAGGGTTTCTCAAATGAGATACCAGCCCAATGGCGATGGACGGAATTTGTAAGTGAGACTGATAATAATAAAGCTTTTGCTCTATATCGAGATTTTTTAGCATCAGTCAGTGGTAGAACTTCAAGTGATACCATTAAAGAAATATACCGTAATGCTTCGACAAGCTTACGTAAACCTGTAAACTTTAATACCATCGTCCAAGCTATTGATAAACTTGACTGGTATGAAGAAAGTGATCGTGACATGATGGGCGACATCTATGAAAGCCTGCTTGAAAAAAATGCTACAGAAAAGAAGAGTGGAGCAGGTCAATACTTTACACCACGCCCCTTAATAAATGTGATGGTTAAACTATCGGTACCAAATCTTGGTGAGCGCTGGAATGACCCGGCCGCCGGAACTTTTGGCTTTATGATATCGGCAGACCACTACCTGAAAGAAAAAACAGATAAATTCACATGGAATGATAGAGTACGTGATTTTCAGAAAAGGAAGGCCTTTTCAGGTGTTGAGCTTGTACCTGATGCACATCGTCTGGCATTAATGAATGCACGCCTACACGATATGGAAAGTGAGATTATACTTGGTGACACTTTAACTGACTTAGGCAAAAAACTGATTGGCTTTGATGGTGTGTTGGCAAACCCTCCTTTTGGAACAAAAAAAGGTGGAGAGCTCCCAACACGAGATGACTTCACCTTTCCGACAAGTAATAAACAGCTTAATTTTTTGCAACATATCTACCGTAGTTTAAAAAAGGATGGCAAAGCACGTGCAGCAGTTGTATTGCCAGACAATGTCTTGTTTGAGGATAACGATGGGCAAAAAATTCGTCGTGACTTAATGGATAAGTGCGATCTACATACCATTTTACGTCTACCTACTGGTATATTCTATGCGGCAGGTGTAAAGACCAATGTGTTATTTTTTACACGAGGAACGTCAGAGACGGGAAATACTAAAAAGGTTTGGTTCTACGATATGCGCACCAATGCGCCAGCATATGGCAAACGTACCCCTTTCACGGAAGAGGCTTTCCGTGACTTTATCTATGCCTACACGGGAGGAATTTCCGCCGATAATGTGGTCAAGGAATTCGATGGTACGATCGATCATACTAAGCGTGCAGCTGTCAAAGATGAGCGTTGGCAGTGCATCACACGCAAAACGATAGCCGAAAAGGGTGATAGTTTAGATTTAGGATTAATTGCAGATAGCAGTTTGCAGGACTCTGCAACTCTTGGTGACCCTAAAGATATTATTCAAGAGGCAAAAGATGAGATTACAACCATTCTTTCTCAGTTGGATTTAATGCTAAAGGAGTTGAAATAATGGAGAAACGATTGCCAAATAATTGGAGTGAAACAAAGTTTACAAACCTGATTAGTTTTATAATTGGTGGTGACTGGGGGTATGATTCCGAGAAAGTTATTGAAGACTCTTCTTTAGTTTATTGTATTCGTGGCGGTGAAATAAGAGACTGGAATAAAAACAAAGGTAATACAGCAGCTCTTAGAAGGCTTAAAAATACAAGTATTGAAAAACGGAAGTTAAATAAAGGAGATATACTTGTCGAGATTTCTGGAGGAGGTCCTGATCAACCTGTAGGAAGAACGCTATATATTGATGAAGACTCTATCAACAACAAGTTTCTATATCCAACAGTATGTACTAATTTTTTCAGACTAGTAAGAACATTTAAGCCTGTAGATAGTAAATACATAAACTATTATCTACACTATTTCTATATTATAGGAGGTACAATTGAGCTACAAGGAGGTAGCAATAATCTTAGAAATTTAAAAATCAAAGAATATCAACAAATTACTATTCCTTTGCCACCTTTGGCAGAGCAGAAACGGATAGCAGATAAATTGGATATACTTTTCGGGCGGTTAGAGACTATCAGAAAAGCAACTGACCATATCCCTGAGCTAATCAAAAAAATTCGCCAACAAATCCTTACTAATGCTGTTACTGGCAAACTCACCGAAAAGTGGCGACAAAAAAAGGTATTCGATGTATGTGACATTGTTGAAGTTATTGATTCAGAATATGATTCTGAAGACATTCCTGACACTTGGATATATTCTACTATTGAAAATGTAGGAAAAGTCAAGGGAGGCAAGCGTTTACCTGCTGGCGAGGAATTAGTTGAGCAAAATACAGGATTCCCATATATCAGAGCAAGAGATCTAAAAGAAGGTACAGTATTGACAAAAAATATGATGTATCTTTTGCCTGAGACACAGCAAAAAATTAAAAGTTATATAGTAAAGACTGATGATGTCTACATAACAATCGTTGGTGCTAAGATTGGAGATGCCGGGATAATTCCAGAATCGATGAATAATGCAAACTTAACAGAAAATGCAGCTAAAATAACACTACTGCATCAGGATTTGTATGCTCATTATTTGAGTTTATGGCTCAGAGCTTCAATATGCCAGAAGAATATTCAAGAATCAATTAAATCTGCTGCACAAGGAAAGTTGGCATTGGCAAGGATCAATAAATTACCTATATATTTACCGCCTAAAAAAGAGCAAGAAGAAATAGTAAGCAGAGTACAATCACTATTTGAAAAATTAAAAACAATTGAGCAAAAGTTTCAAATGCTAAAAACAAAATTAGACAATCTACCTCAAGTCCTCTTGCATAAAGCATTCAAAGGTGAATTAGTCGAGCAATTACCAACTGATGGCAACGCTGCTGACCTCCTCCGTGAGATAGAACAACTCCAAAAATCAATCAAAAAGAAGTAAACTTGTGAGAATAAAATCGCTTAAAACCTCCAAATATAAAAATCTGCACAATGTTAATATAAACTTCAATGCAGATCTCATCACGTTGTTAGTAGGGCAAAACGGACTTGGAAAATCAAATCTGATAGAGATTTTTACGTTTATATTTAAAGACCTATACACTATCAGAGAGAGGAAAGAGTTTATAGCATCAGCGAACAAAAGTGAACTTAGTGACTACATTATTGAATATGAATGTCGAGGACATCAGCTAAAGATTGACTATCACGATGATCAATTGGAAATACGTGTAAAGCATGATACAGAAGAATACCAACAAATTTCGTTTGCAGAGTTTAAGGGGAATTCCAATGTTTTTCTACCAGATAGAATAATGGGCTATTATTCAGGAGATAATAAACGCCTTGAAAAAATATTAAACGAGTACACATTAAAAGAAAAGAAGACTCAACAACGTGCATACAGAAATGGGAGTATTAATAAGAAATTGCGCAATATATTCTTCTCTGAAAATAAACACAGCCAATTAATCCTATTCACTCTTGCAGTGTATTGGGATCACTCAAGAATCAGGCAAGTTGCAGACCAAATTCTAACCGATATTTTAGGAATTGATGAAATGATAGGGTTTGAGATTATATTTAAATCACCATCATTTGCAAAACTTAATCAGCTTAAAAAGAACAAGGCAACTTTAGAATATTACGAAGGAGAAATACTTAGCACGAATGACTATAATAAGTTTACTGATATTAATATTTTCTGGGGGATAAAAGGCTCTATTGACTCTCTTTTAAGGGTGTTATTGTTTGAATATTTAGGTACACAATCATGTGTAATATATGAAGATAATAATAGAGAGTATTTAGCTATCAATGAACAATTAATGAATTATGATACTCTTGTTGATAAAATATATGCTGTATTTCCAGATCCTTTAGACTTCTTTGACGCCCTTGAAGCTGCTTCAAGTATAGGCGTTTTAGATGAACTTAAATTAGAAATCAGCAAAACAGGGGATGATGATTACTATAATTTTACAGCATTAAGCGAAGGAGAACAACAACTAATAAGCGTACTTGGATTAATGGCGATTCTTAGAGATGACAATGAAGAAGTTTTATACTTAATTGATGAACCAGATACTCATATTAATCCCCAATGGCAACGTAACTTTATTAAGTTGCTGTTAGATAACATAGGAGACGGTCAACATAGACATATGTTTATATCGACACACAGCCCATTCCTTGTCCAAGCCTACGAAGATAATGTAGTAGACATTCTACTCTTCAGAAAAGATAATGATAACGGAAAAATAATAATTGATATTGCCAATAGTACAATTAAAAACTGGCGTATTGATCAAGTGTTGATGAGTCCTTATTTCGGACTCGAAAGTACTAGACCTAGCAGTATCGATGACTTTATGAATAAAAGGTTGGCTATAATAAGACAAGGCGAATTATCAGAAGACGATAAGGCTGAATTGTTGAATTTTGAAAACGAATTAGGCTTCTTGCCAACTGGAGAGACGTTGACGGAATTGGAAAGTATGGTATTTATCCATAAAGCTGCAAAAAGATTTAAGGAGGAGAGTAAGAAATGAAGTATATAGACAAATCGAGTGTCCCTATTCCTAATATACTCACAACTAGAGGAGTGGAAGAAACAAAGAAAAATACGGCTAAATATAAAGCGAACAAAGCTAAATATACATCTGACACACCTGCTACTAGAACTACAAAAAAGTATACTGTCGCAGATTCATTTAATATTGATGAAAAAATTTATGGGCATGATGATGTAAAAAACGCACTTATAAATCTCCAAAAGAAATGCTGTTGTTTTTGTGAATCTCGGATTACTCATATATCATCGGGAGATGTTGAACATTTTCGCCCCAAACAGGGATATTCACAAGACAATAGCGACATGTTTCACAAACCTGGATATTTTTGGCTGGCATATGATTGGTCAAATTTATTGTTTGCTTGCGAACGATGTAACAGGCGATATAAAAAGAATCTCTTCCCATTAAAAAATACAGCAAACAGATGTAATCCGAGAAGAAGTTTTAATATTTCAAAGGAAAAACCGTTATTCATAGATCCAAGTAAAGTAGATCCTGCTATTCACATTACATTTAGAAAAACGACTGTAACTCATAAAACACAGGAAGGTGATATAACTATACGTGAATTAGACCTAAACAGAGGAGATCTTGAAGAAATGCGAAGAGACTCATATACTGCTATTGAAGCCTTAATGAATATTTACGAAAGAGATAGGGGAACACCTAATGAAACAGATAGCAAAACAAAATTCAGAGATGCTTTGAATGAAAAATTAAATAAAACTGCTCAATACACAATGATGTTTAGATGTAACTTCGAGAATTACATTCAAGAATTTGGTATATAATTTAAAAGATATGAAAGACACATACTGGCATATACAAATGCATATGCCCGAAGGTAATGCTAAGGGATGGATCATTGATCCAAAAGATATGTTACAAGAAGACTGTCCTGTTATCGGAACAGGAGAATGGACTGACCCTAATAATCAATGCGAAAACTTTAAGTCAGCAATAAAGATCGGGGATATTGTAATGGTCAGAAAAGGGAACTTACCGATTGCACTGTGTGAAGTCACTAGCGAAAGCTACAAAGATGATAAGTTAAAAGAAAAGTATGGAAACTCAAATTTTAGGAATGTAACTGTTTTAGATTATTGGAAAAAAGGTAAGGTGAATTTCAAGTCTCAGGGAACATTGTCCCCTCTTTATAAAAGCTCAAATTCAAATTCATGGAATATAATTAATAATTGGTATAAACAAATTCTCAACAAAATGGAAACAACAAAGATCGTTGATATACTAAAACAAAAGAAACAAATCATTCTTCAAGGCGCACCGGGTACCGGAAAAACCTATATTACGGCTTCGGTAGCTCTTTCGTTGATTGGTGAAACATTTAATCCAAATGATCATAAAGAAATCATGGAGAAATATGATAAATTGATCAATGACAAGCGCATATTTTTCACAACCTTTCACCAATCAATGGACTACGAAGATTTTATCGAAGGATTAAAGCCTGTTGTAGATACTGATAATATGATTTATGAAGTGAAAGATGGGATATTTAAAAAAATATGTAAAAGTGCAGAACAAAAAGGCAGTCTCAATGCTCTTGAACAAGCAATAGAAAAATTAAAAGAGGCATGTTCTGAAGAATCTATTACAGCTAAAACCAAAAGTAACGTAGGATTTTCTGTTACATACAGAGGGGGCATAACTTTTAGAGTGAGGTCGAATAATAGTAATGCTAAAGAAGGTAAAGATTTTCCAGCTAATATTGAGTCTATCAAGGATTATTATAGAGGTAAGACAGATAATATCTATAACATATCTTATGTAAGAGGCATTTGCGATTATTTAATGGATCAATATGGAGTAAAACCATATAAACCACAAAATAACGATTTGAATTATGTTCTCATTATAGACGAAATCAACAGAGGAAATATTTCTAAAATATTTGGAGAACTAATAACGCTATTGGAAGTCGATAAAAGAGCTGGAGGTGAACATCCAATAAAAGTAAGATTGGCCTATTCAAATGAGGAAAATTTTAGTGTTCCTTCAAATCTATATATAATTGGAACAATGAATACAACCGACAGGAGTGTCGGACATATTGATTATGCTATTAGAAGACGTTTTGCATTCTATACCTTAACTGCCAATAAAGATGCAATCACTTCCTATTATAGCACAACCAAAGATATTGAAAGTGGAACAAAAGAAATCGCTTTATACTTATTTGAAAAGATAGAAGAATTTGTAAACACTAACATATCTCCAGAATTTGACATCAATGATATTATGATTGGTCATAGCTACTTTATGGCTAAAAATAAGAGTTCCTTAAAGATGAAGCTTGAATATGAGATTATTCCACTGCTCAAAGAGTATGAAAAAGACGGTATTATAGTCCTTAGAGAAGAAGAACGCAAATCATTAGGAATAGAGTGGGTAAACTTATTTGAGACAACAAAATGAACACTCTTCCAGACATAATATCTTTAGTTGAACACAAGGGATTTGACAGTAACCATATTGAAGGAATAAAAGAACTCAATATTGATTTCTGTGAAACCAGTTATGAGTGTGCTCCCAAATATTTAGGGATTCACCCCCAAACATTGTGCGCTAGTTACTATATTGGGGCAGAGTGGCTAACCGATAACCATGCAGTGGTTGTAACTCCCAAAATACCTAATCTTGATTTTATCGAAATGTTTGTTTGTGCATTAAAGTTTGAACCATCTGCAAAATATTTTTCTAAATTTTACGACATTAACTTTAATTCTAAACCAATAAAAACCAATGTATTCAATAATCAAATAACGCCTTTAATAGTAATTCATTTCATTGCCTTGCTTAAAAAAATCACCAAGCGAGGATTGAAGAAAGCATACGTGATGAAAAACGAAAATCTACAATCCAAGATTAAAGGTAAGATAAATATTTCTCAACACATTAAACAAAACGTAATTCCACGAAGAGAGGATCGTGTATATTGTCAATATCAAGAATATACAGTAGACAATTTGGAAAATAGAATCCTAAAAAAGGCTTTAATTTATGCTGAATCGTATATAAACAGCCTCTCTACTCACAAATCATTCGTAACCCTTAGATCAACAATAAACAATATCAAAACCTATTTTACAGAAATTTCCGAAGATGTTGAATTGTATGAACTGAAATCCATAGTCAATAACAAAATTTACAAAGAGTACTCGGAAGGGATACGTATTGCAAAAATGATATTGCGTAAGTTCAACTACTCAATATCAGAAACTAAAATCAGTACAGATTTCATCCCTGCCTTTTGGATTGATATGTCACGACTGTATGAGGTATATATATATTCCAAACTTCATGAACGATATGGAGATGCCATAAAATTTCAAGTAGCAGGATATTGGAGAACTGCTGTAGATTTTGTAGATACGGATAAAAAAATCGTTATCGACACAAAGTATAAACCACAATACGATGGAAGTAATGGGGGAATTGTTGAAGATATTAGACAGATCTCCGCATATGCTAGAGATAGTAAAATTCTTAAAGCTATGGGATGCAATGGAAATAATGTTGTGGATTGCCTTATTATATATCCAGAAAAAATGATCGACAATGAACATAAAAATGAAGATGATTTTACTTTTGACGATTGTGCTCAATTGGAGTCGTTAGATGGTATTGATCATCTACTTTATAAAGCTACTCCAATAAAAGGATACGAAAGATTTTATAAGCTTAGTTTTACGATGCCATATTTGTAAATTATTACAATATCATTGTTATTGAAATATCAACTAAAGCTCATAAAGGGCAAGTTGGGCAAGGTGAGCAACGTATAAATTAGTCATCCACTATAAGTGTTCCCTTCTATATTGACCGCCAGTTCGTCAAATATGGAGAAAAAATAGTGAAGGAGAATTCGGATAAATAAATAGCAATATCAAAAAATTTCTTACCTTTACAGCAATAAACAATTCAAAATAAAATTATGGCACTTTACAAATATAATACTTCAGGCGTCTTTTCTGAAATAAAGGAAAAGCCTTTTAAATTGGAAAGAGATATTCAACGCATGTTTGAAACCAATATGTCCGAAATCATGGGACTTGAAATGATAAAGTCCGAATTTACGATCAAAGACCGCCGTATTGATACGCTTGCCTTTGATCCTCAATCGAAGGCTTTTGTTATCATTGAATATAAGAGGGAAAGAAACTCCAGTGTCATAGATCAAGGGTTTACTTACCTAAGCCTAATGCTGCAAAACCAGGCTGATTTTATTCTGGAATATAATGAAACACAAGCTAGGAACTTGAAACGGAATGATGTGGACTGGTCGCAGACAAAAGTCGTTTTTGTTTCACAAGGATTCACGCCTAACCAACGAGAGGCTGTCAATTTCAAAGATTTATCCATTGAGTTATGGGAAGTGAAGCGCTATGAGAATGATAGTGTTTCCATCACTCCTATTCGCAAAAGTCACGCATCGGCAAGCATTAAAACAGTGATGCAAAATAGTCCGGAATTTAAAGAAGTGACAGAGAAAATTAAAGAATATTCCGAGGAAAATTTGTTAAAAGGAAAATCTGACGATGTAGTAGAATTATACGAGAGTTATAAGAATGCAATTCTTAATTTGAATACAGAAATTGAAGTTAAACCACAAAAATGGTATGTTTCATTCAAAAAGGCCAACAGCCATATTTGTGCACTTGAAATCCAGAAAAATGGAATAAAGCTTACTATAAATGTAGCCAAAGGACATTTAGAAGATAGCAAGCAATTAACAAGGGATATTTCAACTGTCGGACATTTTGGCAATGGAGATTATGAACTCAAAATCTCGGATACTAAATATTTAGAATATATCATGAGCCTTGTGAAGCAAGCGATTAAATAAATATGGCTAATTATTGTAACATAGACCAATACTTATATAATTATCTGAAAGGTTTTTGGGTAGATAAAAAACTCCATGGAGTATTCCCTTCAAGAACCTGGCAGTATAACAGATATATCCAAATCTCAACTCCAGTAAATGACTCTTCTATTCACTATGAATATCGTATAGATAATGAATGGAATGGGTTAGTTGAACTTCATATAGAAGGACGCTATACTCAAACCGACTATATGCGTTTTTTACGTTATTTACAGAAGCAGACAGAGACCAATCCTGATTTATCATGGCATCAATGGGGAAAATGTAAAGGACGATGCAGTATTAAAATTACAATCAATAATTGGGAGGACATAAAGAATGCATTCCAGAAACTGATAATGTTTTTCGATCCGTTGCTGACGGATTGTATTGATAAATTCAATCTTCACAGAAAGAATGAGATTTCCAGCCCATACACACGGGAATTAGAGTTTAAAGAACTTACCAATTCTCAAGAAAAGGTCGTTTTGGAAACCAAAAATTTGCAAGATTTATTTTCTTCCAATTTGGTTATTCCCGATTATCAGCGAACCTATTGCTGGGAAGATAAAAATGTTACAGACCTTTGGGACAATTTGCTTGAAATGCCCCACAACAGTGACTATCATTTAGGATCTATCATCTTACAAAGAAGAACTGTGAATGATTGCACTCTTTACAACATAATTGATGGACAACAACGCCTTGTCACTTTAACGCTTATTATGCGCGAGTTAGGATATACGGGGCAGATGCCTTTGCTTAAACAAAAATTCATATCAAAAGACGCACGTCTCCATGTGGCCAATAACAAAGCACTGATTAGAACTCTCAATCAGAGAAATACAGACACAACTATGTTGGAACGTCTGTCCCATCACCTGATTTTCTCTGTACTAATTCTTAATGATAGCAATCTCGATCTGGCATATACATTCTTCTCAAATCAGAATTCAAAGGGTGTATCGCTTTCAGACTATGATTTGTTAAAAGCGCACCATCTACGCTATCTAAACATTGAGGATCAGGCAGAACATCTTGCTATGCGGTGGAATGATCTCTCATTAGAATGTGACAACAATGGAGATTCATATCTTACCCATACTTTGGGAGTACATCTCTTCAGATTAAGAAAATGGATGCGGAAGCATAATGTGGAGGAATTTCAGCCACGCAAGGTAAAGGAAGAGTTTTCGGCTGCCCGTATTATGTCCAGTATTCCTGCTTTTGGAGAAAAATTCTATTTCTATGAGAAAATCCAAGGTGGTTCGCATTTCTTTGCATACACTTCTATTTTTGTAGATAAATACAAGGAGTTTATCCGTACCAGGCAAATACAGCTACTAAGGAATCACCTTCAATGGGAGTCCCATTGGAAATATGCCGATATTATAGAAAGCCTCATGTTCGGTTATTTTATAAAATTCGGGCATCAATATTTATCTGAAGCGTTGTTCTGTATTGCCGGAATCATGGCGCAGCATAGATATAGTGCCACGCGTGCCATCTTTTATAAGATTCGTGAATTCGCAAAAGATTCAGAAATTATAATGATGATAGATCAGGCATCTTCGCCCACATTCTTTTTTGCCGAAGCCATTCCTTATATCAGGATTAGTGGATTGGAGCAAGAAGGTGACATCAAAGAGCGATTCTATAGATGTTTAAGACGTATCTTCTGTGAGCTGAATGATTTTTCGGATAAAACAATAATCGAAAAGAGAAACAATGAATATGGAGAATAAATATACGCCGGAACTTATTGCAACAAGCCAGTTTAAGTTTTCTATTCCGCTTTACCAGCGTTTATTTGCATGGAAAAGGAAAGAGGTTACCAAACTTCTTTTTGATCTAAAAGAGCATTTTGCAAAGATGCCTGCCGATGAGCCATATTATCTCGGTATGCTTACTTGTATTGATATGAAAAATCATTATGACTTAATTGACGGTCAGCAACGATTTACTGTCATAACTCTTTTTGCCATCATTTTTAAGGAATATGATGATAAATGGTCCGGTTTCTTGATGGATGGTAATCGCCTTAATTTCATAGCGAGAAGCGATGATAAGGCATATATAAAGAGCAAGATCAAAGGCTATCCGACTAAAGCATATGTCAATAAGAATATGGAAGAGGGACTCGCCGCTATAACTGGTTTCTTAGAATCCAATTTTAATACTCAGGAGAAACGGATTGAGTTTGTGCAACAGGTTTTCACACGATTGACATTTTTCTTTTCTTACTTGCCATCAAGCTATCTTGCAGATACCACTTCGCTGAATAAATATTTTGAAGCGATGAATGCACAAGGAAAAGGACTAGAACAGCATGAGATTCTCAAAGTGCAACTGATGCGGGGAGAAAAGGAACAGGATTACTTGACGCATATTTGGAATCTGACCTCCATGATGGATCATCCTATCATTGCGAAGGAAGAAAACCAGGACGAGGCTTGTTACCGACAATTTTATGAAGAAGCTATAAGTCTTTGTCGTAAGAAACGATTTCATGAAGTTTTAGAAAAGTGCAGATATACGTCTCTCGATGACGAGGAGGAGTATTCTATAGATGTGATTCAACCTGAAAAAATAGAGTTTAAACAGAATAGCTATGAAGATGGCGAAAACAGTATTATATCATTTCCGGAGTTTCTTCTTTTGGTGCTTGATGTGTGTACTGGCGGCGAGCAACCAGCCAGTCATTATCAACCGGATAAACTGATAGAGAAGTTTGATGCTCTGAAAACGCATTTCACTGCAGGGGAATTTTACGAGAAAATGCTTTATTACCGGCTACTGCTTGATTATTATACGATTAGAAGAGATATCAAGGATGGGCAGGGTAATTACAGTTTAATTCTGAAAGGTCCAAAGGATGATAATGATAAATTAAAGCAATACCAATCGATGCTTTACGTTTCAACGGAGGCTTTCTACAATTGGCTTAAACCTTATTTGAGAAAATTAGAGCAAGACGAACTCCAGTCCTGTGCAGAGATGCTCGCATTCCTTAAAAAAGAAGATAATGAACGTCACGGCGTATTACCTGCCAGAAAAGATCTTTCATATAAAGCATCCGGTAACATTAGGTACTGGTTTTGGCGTTTAGACTATTACCTTTGGGAACAACGCAGCACTTTCTTCAATGAAGAAGAACAGAAGATTGTAGAGCACTATGTGTTTCGGAGAAATCGTTCTATTGAACATCTGCATCCTCAAGACGAATCACACAATGAAGAATGGGAGGAAGAAGCTGTACATTCATTTGGCAATCTTGCCATGATTTCTCAAAGTTTCAATTCACAACAAAGTAATGACCATATACAAATAAAGTTTGCCCGAATCCATGAGCAAATCAGCAACAAATCACTGCAAAGCATTAAGATGTTTTTAATGTGTAAACTCGCTGACTTTAACTATCAAAATTGGACAATGAAATTGGCTAAAGAACACGAAAATGAAATGATTGAATTTTTAGAACGGTCTTTCTATATATCAGATTGAATCGTATATTGTTATATAACACATTATTTTAGTCTAAGTTCAAATACTTGATAGGTTTCCTTTAATTAGCAAAGTTCACTTAATCGCACACAATTGTATTAGAAATTAACAGAGCTATATGTTCTTCTCTATCTAATATTTACAATGAATATAGTACATATTTTAGTTTATATCATTTAAACTGAAAATATGTACTATATATTCTTTTACCCTATAATACTTTTAATGTAATCCGTAGGACATACATGATAGAAGTCTTTGAACTTCTTTCCAAAATATTTAGCATCACAATATCCCAGCATTCCTGCAATTTCCGAAACAGTGTACTGTTGGGAGGCTAGCAGTTTAAGTGCCCTGTCCATTTTGAACGAATAGATATAATTTTCCGGAGGATTCCCGGTTATCTCTCGTATCCTGCTATAAAAAGCAGTACGGCTCATTCCTATATCGATACTTAATTTATCTATTGTATATTTATCAGTAGAGAGGTTCTTTTCCAGGATTTTATTGACTTTATCCATAAATATCTGATCCGTATTTTCTGTTTCCATTTCTTCTTTGGTGGGGACCATTGGAAAAACAGCATCTGACAAAAACAATTTGACCCGTTCACGCAAAACCATGCGGTTTTCTACAAGCATACGTATGTTTGCCCTTAGCCTGCAAATGCTTTCTGTTCGTAATTCCAGACGATCCGCCCCACTTCCTAAATGGGACAAATAACTTTCGTTATCAAAGGCCCTTATCAAAAGGACAACCGGTATATACCCTATCATTTTATCTGTTTTGATCCGGAAACTAAGTGCATCTCCATTTGTTCCGTTTACATTATCGTCAATAATGATAGCATCAGGATTTTGGCGGACTACTGTATCCTTCAGCAAATCAGGATCTTTCAAAACTGAAATCTGAAAATACCGCGATAAAGCTTTCCTTAAATAATTCCTGAATGCCCCGTCCGCCATTACCAATAAGATATGGGATGTATCTTTTGTTTTAGCATTCGGGGTATCATCTTTATCACTTTCAGAAGATTTTTTAGCCTTATTCTTCGTATTTGTTGAAGAATGTTTGATAGCCGAACATTCCTGATTCCGGCAATGACAATCTGTTGGAATGACAATTTGGAAAGCAAATGATTTGCCATGTCTATATCCGTTTATTTTTCCACCATGCAGGCGAATGATTTTTCTTACAGTCCACAAATCACTATACCCATATATAGGAAATATGACCGGAATAAAAGGAAACATTTTCCCTACTCTTTTGTCTGCTATCTCACAATTAGTAATCTGCAACTGCCAGGAATCTGTTGTATGTGTTATATTGATTGATATGCAACAACCTAAATCGGAACCCAAAATTAGTTTGCTTATAAGATGCTGAAGCGCTGCCGTCATAATGTTTTCATTGATTCTGCAACTGACGCAATCCGAACATTCGCTGACAGTCAGTTGTATACGGCGCGAATCAGCATAAGGTCGACATTGATTGACAATAGAAGTAATATAAGAAGAGAGTTCCAAATTTGCCGTTGATGTCTTAGGAAGTATTTTTTTGTTTACCTTATTAAGGGTTACAATATTCTGATTGCAATATATGATGTATTCGGTATATCCCAATGCCTCTTCTACTTGTTGGGAAAGCGATTCGGGAAGATTACCGGTTTTAAGTTCTTCCAATTGATTTCGTAACAATATCAACGGGGTATACGTAGTATGGAGCATGTTCATAGCTATCTTAAGTTTTTCATGTGACAACAACTGAACATTATACTCTACCGCAAGATACGCAAACAAAACAATAAATAGCCCAATGCCGAAACTCTCTACAGGAACTGCATAACCAAGCAATGACAAATCAGGCAAAATTACGCCAATAGCTTGTTTACTGTTTACTAAATTGACTCCACTATCTATAGAAAGTAAAGCGCGAAAGTTTAATAATAAACTCAGGTAACAATCATTCATACTTATATAGGATTTGATTAATACTTACATTTTCAGCAAAACACGTTTGATGATCTTTTAACGTGTCTAAATCCGGCACAAGTATAAAGTTTTCAACGTCCACATATGAGGTGGATTCTAACAAAAACAATGGGTGTTTTCTATCAAAAGTGGTAACAATATCGTTTGTTACCGAAATATCAAGGGATAGGTTCTAAAATCATCATTTTATTTGAAAAAACGCAGCAATTGTCAAATATTTTATCGTACAATAATACAACCACACGAGCATATAGTTCCACTTAATCATTAGAATAATGAAATAAGTAGAATTATAAATCCGCGTATATAATTTGAAAATAATAGACTTCTGATAAGTACTGTCAGATCATAGTTTACAGGAATACCTCATCATAAGACGGAATAATCTTTGCATCGTAAACGTGAGTGGCCGCAAATACATCGTCTTTCTTTATCAACAGCCAGTCTTTATCCTGATCATCTATATTGGTATGTATAAGGACAAATAGCCCTTTGAGTTTATGCCCGTGTAACTTGAATTCAAGTATCCCATTTTTAATGGCAGCGGAAATGTTACGATTATTACCAACGTAAGCATAGGTTCCACTATCCCATATTTCCACCGTACCTGCTCCATAGTTACCTTCCGGTATAACTCCTTCAAAGTGCGCATAACTCAAGGGGTGGTCTTCTACTTCTATGGCCAACCTCTTATCTTTTGGATTCATGGAAGGTCCTTTAGGCACCACCCAACTTTTTAATACTCCATCCACTTCCAAACGAAAATCGAAATGAAAATGACTGGCATCATGCTTCTGAACAACAAAAACAGGCATTCGATTGGGAGTTTCCACCGTATCCGCCATCGGTTCCGGTGTTTTACCGAATTGCCTTTTTGCCCGGTACTCTTTGAGGTTAATCATAGAGGCTTCAACCGCCTGCTTTTCTACCATTTTGATGTTTTTTCCTTCATCGGGAGAATTCTTTGCCATAATCTGTATTTTTTAGGTGAATAAAAAAACGAATGATTCAATGTGACAACAATCAGTATATCTGTTTGTTTGTCGAAATTCATCTATTTTAATGGCTTTATAACTGCATTTAAGTTTGCTAACTTATTTTTATTCTTCTCCCTTTCTTACTGCCTGCATAGTGGGTACAAAAATCCCTTTCAATCGTCCTTTTATAAAAGTATAAAAGCAATTGGAAGGAAATGAATAAAAAGAGATTAATCGGATATCTGTTCGTCACGATGTCTGTTGGTTGTATTCAGGCGCAGGAACAGAAGTCTTCTGTACCCGAATACAAGCTATGGTACGACTGTCCCGCACAGGTATGGACCGAGGCATTACCCCTTGGGAATGGTCGTTTGGGGGCCATGGTATATGGAACACCAGGCACAGAACAAATACAACTAAACGAAGAAAGCATTTGGGCGGGACGTCCTAATAATAACGCCAATCCGGATGCACTGGAATATATTCCGAAAGTGCGTGAGCTGGTCTTTGCCGGAAAATATCTTGAAGCACAGACACTGGCCACAGAGAAGGTGATGGCAAAGACTAATTCAGGAATGCCATACCAAAGTTTTGGTGACCTGCGAATCGCTTTTCCAGGTCATACACGTTATTCCAATTATTACAGGGAATTAAGTCTGGATTCCGCACGTGCAATCGTACGTTATGAAGTAGACGGAGTGCAGTATCAACGCGAAACGATTACTTCATTTACCGATCAGGTAGTAATGGTACGACTGACCGCCAATCGTCCCGGACAAATTACTTTCAATGCACAACTCACTTCTCCTCACCAGGATGTTATGATTGCTTCTGAAGAGGGAAACTGTGTGACACTCTCGGGAGTCTCTTCCTTGCATGAAGGATTGAAAGGAAAAGTAGAATTTCAAGGCAGATTGACTGCTAAAAATAAAGGTGGGAAAATAGCTTGTGCCGATGGAATACTTTCTGTTGAGAAAGCCGACGAAGCGGTTATCTATGTATCCATTGCAACTAATTTCAACAACTATCAAGATATCACCGGTAATCAGACAGAGCGGGCAAAGAACTATTTGGCGAAAGCAATGGTTCATCCGTTCATTGAATCGAAGAAGAATCATGTTGATTTTTACCGACAATATCTGACACGCGTTTCTCTTGATTTGGGACGAGACCAATATGCGAATGTAACCACCGATAAGCGTGTGGAGAATTTCAAAAACACCAATGACACACATCTGGTTGCCACCTATTTTCAATTCGGACGTTATTTGTTGATCTGTTCTTCCCAACCGGGAGGACAACCCGCCAATTTACAAGGAATTTGGAATGACAAATTATTCCCTTCCTGGGATAGCAAATATACTTGTAACATCAATTTGGAAATGAATTACTGGCCTTCGGAAGTAACGAATCTAAGTGAGCTGAATGAACCGTTATTCCGTCTGATAAAAGAAGTGAGTGACACAGGTAAAGAGACGGCTAAGATTATGTATGGAGCCAACGGATGGGTGTTGCATCATAACACGGATATATGGCGTATTACAGGAGCAGTTGACAAAGCTCCTTCGGGTATGTGGCCCAGTGGTGGCGCATGGCTTTGCCGACATCTTTGGGAGCGTTATCTATACACCGGAGATGTGGAATTCCTGCGTTCTGTCTATCCGATACTGAAAGAGTCCGGACGTTTCTTTGATGAAATTATGGTGAAAGAACCCGTACACAACTGGCTGGTAGTCTGCCCCAGTAATTCACCGGAGAATGTACATTCGGGAAGTAACGGGAAAGCTACTACAGCTGCCGGATGCACCATGGACAACCAATTGATTTTCGATCTTTGGACAGCAATTATATCTGCTTCTCAAATACTGGATACAGACCAGAAGTTTGCCTCTCATCTGACACAACGTCTCAAAGAAATGGCTCCCATGCAGGTGGGACATTGGGGGCAATTACAAGAGTGGATGTTCGACTGGGATGATCCGAAGGACGTACACCGTCACATTTCTCATTTGTACGGACTCTTCCCCAGCAATCAGATTTCCCCTTACCGTACTCCTGAACTATTTGATGCAGCACGTACTTCTCTGATTCATCGTGGCGACCCGTCGACCGGGTGGAGCATGGGATGGAAAGTTTGCCTTTGGGCACGCCTGCTTGATGGCGACCACGCCTACAAGCTGATAACTGACCAGCTGACTCTCGTACGCAATGAAAAGAAAAAAGGAGGCACCTACCCTAACCTGTTCGATGCGCATCCGCCATTTCAGATTGATGGAAACTTTGGTTGTGCCGCAGGCATTGCAGAGATGTTGATGCAAAGCTACGACGGTTTTATATATTTGCTTCCCGCACTGCCTACCGTTTGGAAAGAAGGTTCTATCAAAGGAATCATTGCCCGTGGAGGTTTCGAACTTGATTTGAGTTGGAAAAACGGGAAAGTTAGCCGACTGGTTGTCAAATCTCATAAGGGAGGAAATTGTCGTTTACGTTCGCTCAACCCATTAACCGGGAATGGCTTGAAGCGTGCCAAAGGTGAAAATCCGAACCCTCTTTATGCAGTCCCCACCATTCCGGAGCCATTGATTAACGAAAAGGCCAACTTGAACAAAGTGGAAATTGCAGAGACATACCTCTATGACCTACCTACCAAAGCAGGAAAAGAATATGTATTGATTGGAAAATAATAACTCGACCGATATGAACAAAAACTTATTGAAACTGATTGTCGCCTGTGGAACTGCTTGTTTCCTGGCTTGCGCAGCACCTCAAAAAACAGAGACGGAAAAATGGAGTGAACGCATGGCACGCTCCGAAATGAAACGTTTCCCCGAACCCTGGATGATTGAAAAAGCTAAAAAACCACGCTGGGGATATACCCACGGATTAGTAGTGAGATCCATGTTGGAAGAATGGAAACATACCGGGGACAGCGTATTTTATGAGTATGCCAAAATATATGCAGATAGTCTGATTGATGCTGACGGACATATCAAAACCATGAAATATCTTTCATTCAATATTGATAATGTCAACGGTGGAAAGATTCTTTTCGATCTTTACGCACAGACTGGAGACGAACGCTACAAAATAGCCATGGATACTTTGCGTAAGCAAATGGCAGAGCAACCCCGTACCAGTGAGGGAGGATTCTGGCATAAATTGAGATATCCTCATCAAATGTGGCTGGACGGAATTTTTATGGCTTCTCCTTATCTGGTTCAATATGGTGCTACTTTTAATGAGCCCGCTTTATTTGACGAAGCAACAAAACAGATTCTTTTGATAAATAGCAAGACTTATGATCCTGCAACAGGGCTTTTTTATCACGGATGGGATGAAAGTCGCGAACAGAAATGGTCAAATCCTGAAACAGGTTGCTCTCCTAATTTTTGGAGTCGCAGTATCGGATGGTATGGAGCTGCTATTGTAGATGTACTGGACTTCCTGCCACAGGAAACAGCCGGACGCGACAGCATTATACAAATTCTGCAGGGATTGGCAAAAGCGATTGTGAAATACCAAGATCCTTCATCCGGAACCTGGTATCAGGTAACCGATCAGGGAGCACGTGAAGGTAATTATTTGGAATCATCTGCCACTGCCCTGTTTATCTATACGCTTGCCAAAGCTATCAATAAAGGATATATTGGCAACGAATATATCGAACCGACACAAAAAGCCTTTGACGGAATGGTAAAGACATTTACCCGTTTGGAAGAGGATGGCAGCTATACAATTACCAATTGCTGTGCTGTTGCAGGATTGGGCGGAGATTCAAAAAGATATCGTGACGGCTCATTTGAGTATTATATCAGTGAACCGATTATAGAAAATGATCCGAAATCGGTAGGTTCATTCATCTTGGCTGCTATTGAGTATGAGAAAATGACTAAAAAATAAACTAAAAACGATAAAATACAATGAGAAAATTCAAGATTATTCCCCTTTTGTTGCTGCTATTGACAATGGCAACTTCGGCTGCAGCACAGAAGAAAACACAAAAGACGTATATCCCCTGGGACAACGGCAAACTCATAGTTTCCGAAGAGGGACGTTACCTGAAACACGAAAACGGTGCTCCTTTCTTTTGGTTAGGAGAAACCGGTTGGCTATTGCCCGAACGCTTGAACCGGGATGAAGCCGAATATTACCTAGAACAATGCAAACGTCGCGGATACAACGTGATTCAGGTTCAAACGTTGAACAATGTTCCGTCTATGAATATCTACGGACAATATTCGATGATTGACGGATACAACTTCAAAAACATCAATCAAAAAGGCGTATACGGTTATTGGGATCACATGGATTACATCATCCGTACAGCAGCAAAGAAGGGACAATATATCGGCATGGTCTGCATTTGGGGAAGCCCGGTGAACCGGGGCGAGATGACTGTAGAACAGGCAAAAGCATACGGCAAGTTTTTGGCAGAGCGTTATAAGGACGAACCGAATATTATCTGGTTTATTGGTGGAGATATCCGTGGCGACGTGAAAACTGCTGAATGGGAAGCTTTGGCAACCTCTATCAAAGCTATCGACAAAAATCACCTGATGACATTCCATCCACGTGGAAGAACAACTTCCGCAACTTGGTTCAATAATGCTCCTTGGTTGGATTTCAACATGTTTCAAAGCGGACATCGTCGCTATGGACAACGTTTCGGAGATGGTGACTACCCTATCGAAGAAAATACGGAAGAGGATAACTGGCGTTTTGTAGAACGCAGCCTGGCCATGAAACCCATGAAGCCTGTGATTGACGGTGAACCGATCTATGAAGAAATACCTCATGGTCTGCACGATGAAAACGAACTGTTGTGGAAGGATTATGACGTACGTCGTTATGCTTATTGGTCTGTATTTGCAGGTTCTTTCGGACATACTTACGGTCATAATTCCATCATGCAATTTATCAAACCGGGTGTAGGTGGTGCTTATGGTGCAAAGAAGCCTTGGTATGATGCTTTGAATGATCCGGGCTACAATCAGATGAAGTATCTGAAAAACCTGATGTTGACTTTCCCGTTCTTTGAACGCATACCCGATCAGTCTATCATCACAGGACAGAATGGAGAACGTTATGACCGCGCTATCGCTACACGTGGAAATGATTATCTGATGGTATACAACTATACCGGACGTCCGATGGAAGTTGATTTCAGCAAGATTAGCGGCGCAAAAAAGAATGCCTGGTGGTACACCACGAAAGATGGTAAACTGGAATACATCGGAGAATTTGATAACGGAGTGCACAAATTCCAGCACGACAGTGGTTATTGCAGTGGAAACGATCATATTCTGATTGTAGTGGATAGTAGTAAGAACTATGTGGAGAAGGCCTGGACAGAATTACCAAATGCACAACAAAAATGGGCTAAATAATTTTGTATTATTAGGCACAGATTACACGGATTTTACGGTTTTCAGAATGACAGATAGGTAAAACAACAGCGTTAATCCGTGCAATCCGTGCCTAATTTTATTATATAAACGAATTATGAAAACATACTTATGAATAAAAGAATAGTATCATTTTTCTTTCTTCTGCTCTTTGCAGGTTCACTATACGCAGCCATAGGTATCACTGACCTGCGAACGGAGCAGTTGAAAAATCCGGCAGGTATCGATGTGCGCCAACCCCGATTGAGCTGGCGCATCGAATCGGATGAACAGAATGTGATACAAACTGCGTATCACATTCTTGTCGCATCTTCCCCGGAGCTATTGGAACAAGGAAAAGGAGATATTTGGGATTCAGGAAAGATTGAATCTGACGCTTCTCAATGGATCACTTATCAGGGAAAAACATTAAAATGTAATGCCCCCTACTATTGGAAAGTGAAAATAGACACCAACAAAGGTGCAACAAATTGGAGTGCTCCGGCTTTCTGGACCACCGGACTATTTAATGAAGCAGATTGGCAAGGGCAATGGATCGGCTTGGACAGGGCCGCTCCCGGAGATAGCGAAACACAATGGAGCCGTTTGGCAGCCCGTTATCTCCGTAAAGAATTTGCAGTAAAGAAAGATGTGAAACGTGCCACAGTACATATCGCCGGAATGGGATTGTACGAGTTGTTTATCAACGGACAACGCATCGGCAATCAAGTACTGGCACCTGCTCCTACCGACTACCGGAAAACAATTCTGTACAACACATACGATGTTACTTCACTGCTTCAAACAGAAAATGCTATTGGAGTAACTCTTGGAAATGGTCGCTTCTATACGATGCGTCAGAACTATAAACCGTATAAGATACCGACTTTCGGTTATCCTAAACTCCGGTTGAATCTGATTGTGGAATATGCAGACGGCAGCAAAGAAACGATTGCTACAAACACTTCATGGAAATTGACTACTGAAGGTCCTATCCGTAGCAATAATGAATATGATGGCGAAGAATATGATGCCCGTAAAGAGCTAGGAGCCTGGACTCAAACCGGATATGATGACAAAAACTGGATGCCGGCCCAACGTGTCAGTATTCCTTCAGGAACATTGCGCGCACAAATGATGCCGGGCATGAAAGTTACAGAAACCCTGAAGCCCGTTTCTATTAAAAAGCTTGGTAACAAATATATCCTGGATATCGGTCAGAATATGGCGGGCTGGGTACGTTTCCGGATAAAAGGACAGGCTGGCGATAGCATCCGTCTCCGTTTTGCAGAAAGTCTGCAAGACAATGGCGAACTTTATACAAGAAACTTCAGGGATGCCCGTTCTACAGATGTATATGTTGTCAGCGGACGCGAAACAAAAGATGCTACCTGGGCACCTCGTTTTATTTATCATGGATTCCGTTATGTAGAAGTCAGCGGTTATCCGAATGCGAAGGCAGAAGATTTCGTTGCCGAAGTAGTAGAAGATGAAATGGAGCATATCGGTACTTTCAACTGTTCTGACGAAACTCTGAATAAGATTATCCGTAATGCATTTTGGGGAATCCGGAGCAACTATAAAGGGATGCCGGTTGACTGTCCGCAACGGAATGAACGCCAACCATGGTTGGGTGACCGTACCATGGGCTGTTGGGGAGAAAGCATGCTTTTCGATAATTACGCCATGTATACCAAATGGACGCGTGACATCCGTGAAGCACAACGGGAAGACGGCTGTATTCCTGATGTAGCCCCAGCATACTGGAACTACTACTCGGACAATGTGACTTGGCCTGCCGCTTTACCAATGGCCTGCGACATGCTTTTCACAAACTTTGGAGATAAACGTCCGATCGAAGAGAATTATCCGGCTATCAAGAAGTGGGTATCTCATATCCGTGAATACTACATGACAGAGGATCTTATCATCACCAAAGATAAATATGGTGACTGGTGCGTTCCACCCGAATCACTGGAGTTAATTCATAGCAAGGACCCTTCCCGCAAGACTGACGGAGCTCTGATCGCAACCGCTTATTATCTGAAAGTATTACAACTGATGCACCGCTTTGCAAGCCTGCAAGGGCTGAAAGCTGACGCAGAAGAATGGGAAGATTTGGAACATCGCATGAAAGACGCATTCAATGCCCGTTTTCTTCACGTAAAGGAAGGTACCTCTCCCGTACCGGGACATACCTTATATCCGGATAGTATTTTCTATGGTAACAACACAGTTACTGCCAATATCTTGCCACTTGCTTTTGGTCTAGTGCCAAAGAACTATATCAATGAAGTAGCTAAAAATGCCGTAACTTCCATTATTACAACCAACAAGGGACATATAAGTACCGGAGTGATCGGCGTACAATGGTTATTGCGTGAATTGAGCCGTCGCGGCCATGCCAATGTAGCTTATCTACTGGCTACCAATAAAACATATCCTTCCTGGGGATATATGGTTGAAAAAGGTGCTACCACTATTTGGGAGTTATGGAACGGTGATACGGCAAATCCTGAAATGAATAGCGGTAATCACGTGATGCTTTTAGGTGATTTATTACCGTGGTGCTTCAATAACTTGGCAGGTATCCGTGCGGACCGCTGGAAGTCCGGTTACAAGCATATCGTCTTCCAGCCGGCTTTTGAAATTCAGGAGTTGAGTAACGTGGATGCATCGTACATAAGTATCTACGGAAAAATAACCAGCCGATGGACAAAGACTCCCACACATTTGGAATGGGATATCGAACTTCCCGCCAATACGACGGGGGAAGTACATCTTCCGGATGGACGGAAAGAAAAAATCGGATCAGGAAAATATCATTTCAGTGTAGACATTCCCACCCGGAATACGGCTATTCTGACTGATGAATTTCTGTACGAAAACGCTTCTTTCCCCGAATGTCACGGAGCTACGATAGTAGAGCTGAAAAATGGTGATCTCGTAGCCTCTTTCTTCGGAGGAACCAAAGAGCGCAATCCGGATTGTTGCATCTGGGTATGTCGTAAACCTAAAGGCTCTAAAGAATGGACCGCCCCCAAACTTGCTGCCGACGGTGTGTTTTCACTCAAAGACTCACAAGCAGTATTAGCTGGAATCGATTCAACCTGTACCCCGGTGAAAGATGCAAAAGGAACACTTATTGCCCGCAGAAAAGCTTGCTGGAACTCAGTTCTTTTCCAGATTCCCGGAGGTGACCTGATTCTGTTTTATAAAATAGGTTTGAAAGTGAGCGACTGGACAGGATGGCTTGTCCGTTCACGCGACGGAGGAAAAACCTGGAGCAAACGCGAAGCGCTTCCGAAAGGTTTTCTTGGACCTATTAAGAATAAACCGGAATATATCAATGGGCGTATCATCTGCCCTTCCAGTACGGAAGGAAGTAACGGATGGCGTGTCCATTTCGAGATTTCCGATGATAAAGGCAAGACCTGGAAGATGGTCGGACCACTGGATGCCGAGTTATCTGTCCCCACCCAAAATCGTAAAAAGGGAGGTGTGAATGTGGATGACCAGGAAGGCGGAGAAGCGATCGAAGGAGAAGGAGCCAAACCTGTTTATGCAATACAACCCAGTATTTTGAAGCATAAGGATGGAAGATTACAGATACTCTGTCGTACACGTAACGCACAGGTAGCAACTGCGTGGAGCAGTGATAATGGTGACACATGGAGTAAAGTTACGTTGCTGGATGTCCCGAATAATAATTCCGGTACGGATGCTGTGACAATGAAAGACGGTAGACATATACTTATCTACAATAATTTCTCTACATTACCCGGAACTCCGAAAGGTCCGCGTACTCCGCTCTGTGTGGCCGTTTCAGAAGATGGTATCAATTGGCAGCCTGTTCTTACATTAGAAGATAGTCCGATTAGCCAATACTCTTACCCTAGCATTATTCAAGGGAAAGACGGGAAACTGCATGCCATTTACACTTGGCGCCGTCAACGAATTAAATATGCAGAGATAGATCTGACAAAGTTTTAAATTTTGAACGACCATCTGAATGAAATCGACTGCTCCTTTGTCCGCAAAAGAGCGGTCGATTCTTGTATTTATCCATTTTATACTTTACATTTGCCAATAAATAAAAAATAACGATGGCAGATAATTACATAGAGAGACAACAGGAACAATACGAAGCCCGAAAAGCTGCTTGGAAACAAGCACAAAAATATGGTAAGAAGAAAACAACAGTACGTCCGGCTGAATCGAAGTCTCACACTTCAACGGTTTCAAAACCGGAGGACTCAAAAAGAAGAGTATTTATAACAGGCGGAGCGGAAGGAATAGGCAAAGCAATAGTAGAAGCTTTTCGCCTGGCTGGAAATCAAGTTGCCTTTTGTGATATAAACGAAATATCGGGACAGGAAACTGCGAAGGCAACCGGGGCTATATTCCATAAAGTCGACGTAAGTGATAAAAACGCGCTTGAAAGTTGTATGCAAACCATTCTTGCCGAATGGAACGATATTGATATTATTGTCAACAACGTCGGTATCAGCAAATTTTCTTCTATCACAGAAACAAGTGTAGAAGATTTCGACAAAATTCTTTCTATTAACCTGCGTCCTGTATTCATCACTTCCCGACTGCTTGCCATCCATCGTAAAAAGCAGCCCTCTCCCAACCCATACGGCCGAATTATAAATATCTGCTCTACACGTTATCTGATGAGTGAACCGAGAAGTGAAGGTTATGCAGCATCGAAAGGTGGTATCTATTCTTTGACTCATGCATTGGCTTTGTCTTTATCTGAATGGAATATCACCGTAAATTCCATTGCTCCGGGATGGATACAGACTCATGATTATAATCAACTCCAACCGGAAGACCATTCACAGCATCCTTCACGCCGGGTAGGCAAACCGGAAGATATTGCCCGCATGTGTCTGTTTCTCTGCGAGGAAAACAATGATTTCATCAATGGAGAAAACATCACTATTGACGGGGGAATGACGAAAAAGATGATTTATATATCTTCGGACGCAACATAAACATCATTACGAATTCATGTTATATACTTCTGGATACAAAACAGATAAGGCTTTGTAAATAGCTGAATTTATTTCTATTTTTTCAGAGCCCTTTTCTAATTTTATCCCGGGTTCTTTTTGAGAAAGATAACTTCTCATACTCTGCCCATCTGTAAAATGATAAGCATCGAAAGCCATATCAATATATCCCCAATATTGATTTAATGGATGTTGTAAAGTTGCACCACGTACTCCATTTATATATGATTTCCAATTAGGATTACTAGTGCAGAACAAATCATTGGTTTTAATGGCTTCTACCATACAAATTGCTCTAAGAGCAATACTATTCATTATCTCTTTCAAATCAATATCTAAACTCATATCATAGAACTTGTCTAAACAATAAAGTTTCATTTGTTTAGTACTTGTTATATTTCCGTGCACCTGCCATTCTTGGTGGGTATGATATCTATATCCTAATTCCCATAATGAAAAAAGAAAATCCAAATTACCCACTGTTCCGGCTTCTAATCCTATTTGCAATTTGGGATGTATCTCCGAGCTGTATAAAATATCCAGAACATCAGTCCTTGCATATTCTTTTAATTGCTCAAGGATAATATGTGAATCTCCAGAATTGAGACAAAGTAGTGCCATCAAAAAAGTATCATGTGGAAGAGTATTCCATAATGACAAAACCTTTTCTTCAGCTGTTCTACCTTCTATATCGTTGCATCCCCATGCCGGACGCTGTTTTCTTATAGCATAACCTAAAGAACTAAAAGTGTCTGATAGTTCCGATTTCTTAAAAATAGAATCAGCCTGTTCTAAAAGACTAACTGTTTTTCCTTTTATACGAATATCAGGCACTTCCAACTGTGGATATAGTAACCTCAGAATCTCATATTGTTTTTGATTTTCCCACTCTAATAGTGCATCTTTATCTATTGCATTGTATATTGCCTTGAATGAACTAATTTTATATATTTCCTCCCATTTTCCGCATTTTTTCAATGCAGCCTCACAAAATATCCAATAATCTCTATAATTAGTAATTGCGTTATTAGCAATACAAAGCCATACATTGGTTTTATATTCAAAATATACCGAAGTATTAGATAACAAAGACTCAATAGTATAAATTGACTTTATAAAAGAATCAACAGAATTAAATAATTCCGCTATCAAATCAGGACGTCCTTGTTCATATAAAGTAAAAGATAGCCTTGAGAGAGTGGCTAATTTTTTATATACTACATATTCACACTTGTCTCTTATAGTTTCTCTATCCTTACGAGTTATCTGATATCCGTGTTGTAAGAACAGAACTAAAAAGCTATGTGGGCTACTTTTTCTGCTATTTTTATTGAATAAGTCAAAGTGAAACACTATCTTTGTAACAGATATAATAATATCTATTATAATCATATTTGTTACTTATCAGATACAATGATATGTCTTTATTATACAACTTTGATATAGATACGCCCGAAGATATTCTGCAGTTACTTGCCTGCAATTTACAAAAGAGGCGATTGGAGAAAGGACTTTCAAGAGATGCTTTATCCAAGTTAAGTGGCGTTCCTTCTCCCACTATAGCTAAGTTTGAACAGAAGTTTTCTATTTCATTGAGCTCTTATGTGGCATTAACAAAAGCATTAGGATATTCCAAAGACGTAAAGGCACTTCTTGCAGAACCACTTTACAGTACAATGGAAGAATTGGACGTTATCAATAAAAATAAAAACAGGAAGCGAGGAAGAAATGAAATTAGTAAATAAGTTATCGGTACTTTATCGTGATCAAAAGATAGGAGAACTTACCATGACACACGATAACCGATGTTGCGCTTTCCAATACGATAAGAAATGGCTGATATCAGGCTTTTCTATCTCTCCATTAGACTTACCATTAGAATCTAGTTTATTCATCGCCAAACCAGAACCTTTCTGGGGAAATTTTGGAATATTTGAGGATAGTCTCCCTGATGGATATGGTCGTTATTTGTTGAATCGTTTACTCAAAAAACAAGGTATAAATGATGCTTTGCTTACACCTATTCAGCGATTAAGTATAGTGGGAATTTCGGGAATGGGAGCACTTAGTTACGTGCCGGAATCTTATATTGGAGAAGAAAAATCTCTACCTGACTTGGACAACTTACAACAAATGGCTCTGGAAGTACTTTCAGAAAAATCTGAAGAAGGCGAAGATATTTTATATTTCAATAGTGGTAATTCCGGTGGCTGCCGTCCTAAATGCTTGTGGCATGATCGTGAAGGTGCATGGTTAGTGAAATTCCGCCATACATATGATCCGAAAGATATAGGGAGAATGGAATATAAATATAATGAAGTAGCTCGTAAATGTGGAATAAATGTTCCTGATTACAAGTTATTAGATGGCAAATATTTTGCCAGCAAACGTTTTGATATAGAGAATGGAAAACGACTACACATTGCTACTGCTGGTGCGTTACTCAATGAATCAATATCAAATCCAAAACTAGATTACAAGGTATTGTTACACTTAACAGGATATTTGACACAAGATTCACAACAAGTTGATGAAATGTTCCAACGCATGGTGTTTAATGTACTTACAGATAACAAAGACGACCATGTCAAAAATTTCAGTTTTATTTGTCGTGAAGGAAAATGGTCATTAGCACCTGCTTATGATTTAACTCTCTGCAAAGAGGGGTATCACGGTGAACATGCTACTTCAGCAAATAACAAAGGAAATCCGGATATTGAAGATATGTTGGCGGTCGGTGAAAGTATCCGTATACCCCGAAGAAAAGGAATGGAGATCATCAACCACATGATTAATCATTGCCAAGAGATTCTTTCAACACGTTTCGAGTAACTTCCGCTCCTGTCTTCACAATCGAAGCTGCGTGATGGAACTCCAACATATCATACGTATCGCCGGAAATTTGAATTAAGATATCCGGCTGACAACGTTCTATCTGATAACGGGTGATTTGCTGCATCATCATCCTGGAAGATTCTGTCAACAGATTATAAGGAGATACTTTCTTTTTCTTTCCGGTATCAATGGGTGCATTCACATCGACAGCTATCAGAATGTCTCCTTCAGTACGTTGCGCATGACTCAATGGAAGAGGATTCAGAATACCTCCATCAATCAATACCATACCGTCTTTTCTTAATGGGCGGAAAAGCATAGGGATAGAAATAGACGCACGAATAGCTTCATGTAAGCTCCCTCTGTCAAACCTGACTTCCTGATCGCGGACAATATCCGTAGCCATCGCTACATAAGGGACAGGCAGGTCTTCAATATTCATGTCCGGAATAATTTGTTTCAGTTCTTTAATAAAACGGTCACCTTTCACTAATCCATCCCGGCTTAAGGTAAGATCCGCCAATTCCCACATCTTGCGTTTGTCCCAACTATACAGCCATTCTTTACATTCTTCCATTTTTCCTGAAGCATACATTGCTCCCACCATTGCTCCCATGGAACTTCCTGCAATGGAAGTAATCTCAAAGTTGTGACGAAGTAATTCTTCAATTACTCCTATATGTGCTATTCCACGTGCTCCACCCATGGAAAGGACTAATGCTACTTTTTGCTTATCCATATCATATACATTTCTGTTAGCCATCTACAAAATAACACATTTTCTGCGAAAAAGATGTTTAGTAATCGTGAAGAAATAAATTATAGCAGTGTTTTAGGGGAACTAAAGAAGGTGTGTCAAAATGCACACCTTCTGTTTTTTACGCACAAAGCCCCGACT